>Ga0256405_10002615_pt1 | contig 40401 bp, 31 predicted proteins | sample RumenRJG_02DNA_FD_189096 | JGI IMG/M metagenome (GOLD analysis project Ga0256405, IMG submission 189096) | Bovine rumen microbial communities from Lethbridge, Alberta, Canada - RJG_02 | ecosystem: Host-associated > Mammals > Digestive system > Stomach > Rumen | place: Canada: Alberta... | reverse complement strand
CTTTTACATGGTGGTTCTATTTAGTATTGTTCACATCTATTCATGTGATAATATTGCTGCTTAGATTTTTACGATTCTTTTTTAAGAGATATTTATGAGAGGTGACACACTGTATAAATTAATAAAATTCCAATTTATCGGACAACTATCAGATAGCAGCTGCAGTCCTTAATGGCCTTGATGCAGCGCTCGGCTTTGCCGCTTTGCAAAGCAAAGAACATCGGGTCTTGTCAGTTATCACGCTCCTTGATGGTGAAGAATTCATGGACCATTCGTGGATATTACATGTAGCGCCGCTGGCATATAATGTTCATGAAAGGTCCATGTAATGAATCAAAAATATTTCGCAGTGTCAGAAATAATTAGTACCTTTGCACCCGCAAAAATACTTAAATCTTAAGACCATGGCTTTGATCAAATCCTACAAGGGAATGAGCCCCAAATGGGGACGTGAGTGTTATTTCAGTGAGAACGCCACAATAGTAGGCGACGTGACGATGGGCGACGAGTGCTCGATATGGTTCGGAGCAGTGGTGCGCGGCGACGTGGCACCCATCACCATCGGCGACCGCTCGAACGTGCAGGACAACTCGGTGGTGCACGTGACGCACGACACGGGCCCCACGCACATCGGTTCCGACGTCACCATCGGCCACAACGTGACCGTCCATGCCTGCACCATCCACGACGGCGCCCTGATAGGCATGGGGGCCGTGCTGCTCGACGGCTGCGAGATTGGCGAGGGGGCCATCGTGGCTGCCGGCGCACTGGTGCTGCAGAATACGAAGATAGGACCTCATGAGATATGGGGCGGCGTGCCGGCCAAATACATCAAGCCCACGCGTCCCGGCCAGACCGACAACGCCAAGCACTACGTGGCCTACTCAAAAGAATATTTGCATGAAGACAAAGAGTGAAAAATAGGCGAGAGATGAGAAATGAGATTACACATTTCTTACTTCTTATTCTTCATTTCTCATTTCTCACTTCTCACTTTAAACTTCTCACATAGAGAAAGTCACCTGTGCCCATCCCCAGTCTTGCCAGCGCTTATGGTCGCCACCTTTGAGGATGTCGAGCGTGTGTTTGCCGAGCATGAAGCTGTAGCCAGCAGAGAGACTGACGCCCTTTGTCACGTTGTAGCTCAGCTGATAGTCCAGCTCATGGCCCAGACCCAAGATGGCATCCTGCATCTTGGCCGCCGTAGCGAAGTAGTGGTAGGTGAGCTGCATGGGGACAAGAGGTAGAATCTTCGACTGCACGCCCACTTGGATGTCCTGCAGGCCATAGTTATAGATGGCCCTTCTGAAAGGTGAGGCATAGAAATAGTCCATCGCACCATAGAACTTATGATGCGTGCCATAGAGAGGAGTGAAGGCATTATATTTCCCTTCGCCCATGCCGTCGTCGCCGCTGACGTAGTCGTAGGCAGCGTGCACACTCCACGTGTCGTCAATCTTGTAGGCAGCCTTCGCGCTGCCCAGCCAGGCCGACGTATTGTTGCCCATCTGATAGTAGAACGTGCCCGTCAGCTTCAGTCCGTCTACAGGCGGCACCACATTGAAGTGGGTGCCGATGGTCTGCATCGTTTTTACGTCGGAGGTGCCCCACACCTTGTTTCCTTTCTCAAAGCCGAGATTCATGAAGAGTACCGACACATCAAACGGCAGCTCCCACTCGTGGCCGTCATAGTGATACCACACGGTCTGCATCGACTTATAGGGCTGTCCCTTTGTGGCGTCGTAGTAGGTCTGCTTTGTTGTCTCGTCGTTGGCATTGACGGCCACGACGGCATGCACCTCATGACGGCCCTCGCTGTAGCCGACCCTCAGGGCGTCGTGCGAACGGCCCGCCACATTCCAGTCGAGGGCACCCAGCAGGCGCTCGTCGTCGTAGACCAGCGGCTGGCGTCCCAGCTGCACGAAGAGGCCTTTGCCGAAGGTAAGCCGAGCCCACGCCTCGTTGACGGCCACGCGCCCCTGCTTGTCCACCTGCGGGTCCTGCCCCCATACCCCGGTGTGCTGCGCCGCCATGCGCAGCGTCAGGTTACTGCGCTCAAACTGCAGGCCCAGCCGAGCCCGCTCGTTGACGAACGTGGCCGGCTTATCGCCCTCATAGCGGGGCGTGACAGCCCCGTTGCGATACTCGGCGCGGGTGCGCAGTTGGGCATCCACGGTCAGCGTCTTCTCCTGCGCCGTCGTCGTCATGGCGCCCAGCAACAGGCAGGCAGAGATTAGTGCTTTCTTCATCATAGTCTTTTTAAATGAGAAATGAAAAGAGATGGGAAGTGAAAGATGAAAAAAAATGAAAGATATGATTAGCCTTGCAGATGGGATTTAGCAAATGCAACCATATCTTTCATTTTTTTTCATCTTTCACTTTTCACTTATTTTTCTCGTAGTAGTCCAAGGCGCGCTTCACGTTCTCTTTGATAGCGTCGCTTGAGAAGGTAGCCCCCGTGCGGCCGTCCACCTTCATCGCCTTAGCCTCCTTCACGGTTTTGCCGTCCCAGGCATGCAGCAGATGCTTCTTGGCGGCAGCCCAGTACTTAGGCGTCTCACTGTTCTGCAGGAACTCAATCTTCTCCACTTTGTTCTTGCGGATGTATACCTTCAGTGGCGTAGGGCTCTGGTAGCCCACCACATCCTTGGCAATCTCGGTAGTGTTCACCACATAGGCGCCATTCTCCTTCACCATTGCCTTCTTCACCTTAGCAGCGCTCATCAGCACCACTGACACCAGCAGGACCAGGCCTGCCATCATAGTCTTCTTCATAGTCATTTCTAATTTATAATCATTAATCACTTATCGCTGTCTTTCGGAGTGTCTGACACTCTCTCCAAGCAGCAGCAAATCATTCATTTTTCATTTTCAATAGTTACCACCACGTATTCCGATCGCGTACCGATGCGGTATTTGCCGCCCCAGATGCCTATGCCCGATGAAACGTAGTAGCGCGTCTGCCCACGCCGGTACTCGCCGAAGGCACACTCATAGACAGCATCCGTAATCCACGAGATGGGCCACACTTGTCCGTGGTGCGTGTGCCCGCTCAGCTGGAAGTCGATGCCAGCGCGCTCAGCCTGCTCCAAGCGATAGGGCTGATGGTCCATCACGATGGTATACTTCGTGTGGTCGGCCATGCGGGCCAACTCAGCCATCGAACGGCGGTGCGGGTTCGTGCGGTCGTCGCGGCCTATCAGACAGAGGTCGCCCACCACCTCGCAGGTGTCACGCAACAGATGGATGTGAGCGTCGTGATAGAACTGCTGCGCCTCAGCAGAGCCGCTATAGTATTCGTGGTTGCCCAGACAGGCATAGACGGGCGCCTTGATGCGGCGAAACTCCTCGGCCATGTTCTCCTCAGCCAACGGCCGCATGCTCATGTCGATGATATCGCCGGCAATGAGCACCAGATCGGGTTGCTCAGCATTGACCATATCTACCCAGCGGCTCAGCTCCCGGCGCGGGTTGTGGTAGCCCAGGTGCAGGTCGCTCATCATCACGATGCGCAGGGGATGCTGCAGCACCTTGGTCGTGGCGAGCGTCAGCGGCTGGCGCACCTTGTGGCGATAGTGCAGGTTGCCCAGCACAAAGACGGCGAAGAGGCCGAAGGCTATGGCCGCCGCCACATAGACATTGTCGTGGAGCCAGCTGCGCGGAATAACCCGGAATAGCCGCAGCGCGTCGAGCACAAGGAAGGTCATCACCACATAGAGCAGCACGAAGACCGATGAGTTGCCGATGTCGTAGCACCAGCGGGCCAGCCACAGGGGCAGTCGGTCAATGGTGTGATGCAGGTTGAGGAACATCAGCAGAAACGCTGCTACACCTATACCCACCGTCGCCCAGCGCCATACATTGCCCACGGGCAGCAACGTCCACACATGCCATCCCGCATAGACGATGCCGAGCAGCGGCAGCAGCAGAAAGATGATCATCCACATAAGTTGCATTCCTTTTCTGATCAACATTCGGCTGCAAAGATACGACTTTTTCCCGATTAACCCTCGCCCGTTTAATAAATTTTACTCATTTCTGCCTCTTTTCCCGCTCCGTTTTCAGTTTTTTGGCAGATCAGGTGTAATAATGATGCACGAAAAAACGTATGCCGGGTCTTTATAGACGGCCCCTGCAATGAGTAGACGTTGGTTCGTCGCTATTTCTTCCACGTTAGTCATTCGTGACGTCATCCTGCACGACCGCGGTAGGGGAAGAAGCCAGACACGCAAGCCCCTGCCACACGAAAATGCGGCAGGGGCTTGCTAATGGGGCGATTGCCCGCAGAGGGCAAAAGATTACTTCAGCTTCTCTACGCCATACTTGGCCAGTTCGCCGAGCTCTTCCTCGATGCGGATGAGCTGGTTGTACTTAGCCATGCGGTCGGTGCGGCTGAGCGAACCGGTCTTAATCTGTCCGCTGTTGGTAGCCACGGCGATGTCGGCGATGGTGGTGTCTTCAGTCTCACCCGAGCGGTGGCTGGTGACGGTGGTGTAGCCGGCACGATGAGCCATCTCGATGGCGTCGAGGGTCTCTGAGAGCGAACCGATCTGGTTGACCTTGATGAGGATGCTGTTGGCAGCACCCATGCGGATGCCCTTCTCGAGGAACTTCACGTTGGTGACAAAGAGGTCGTCGCCCACGAGCTGGCAGCGGTCGCCGATGCGCTCGGTCAGCTTCACCCAGTTGTCCCAGTCGTTCTCATCGAGACCGTCCTCGATAGAGTCGATGGGGAACTTAGTGATGAGCTCTTCCAGATAGTCAATCTGCTGGGCAGCGGTGAGCTTCTTGCCGTTGGGATCCTTCTTCTTGCCGTCTTTCAGCTGGCGGTAGTCGTAGTACCACTCGCCGTTCTCGCAGGTGGCAAACTCAGAGGCGGCGCAGTCCATGGCAATCTTCACGTCGCGTCCGGGCTCGTAGCCGGCAGCCTTGATGGCGTCGCAGATAATCTGCAGGGCGTCTTCAATGCCGTCGAGAGCAGGAGCGAAACCACCCTCGTCGCCCACGGCGGTAGAGAGGCCGCGCTTCTTCAGCAGCTTGGCGAGGTTGTGGAACACCTCGGCACCCATGCGGATGCCTTCGCGCTCGCACTTAGCGCCGACGGGGCGAATCATGAACTCCTGGAAGGCGATGGGTGCATCGCTGTGAGCACCGCCGTTGATGATATTCATCATGGGCACGGGCAGCACATAGGTGTTCGTTCCGCCGATGTAGCGGTAGAGGGGCATCTTCAGGTAGTTGGCAGCAGCGTGAGCCACGGCCAGCGACACGCCGAGGATGGCGTTGGCGCCCAGGTTCTTCTTAGTAGGCGTACCGTCGAGAGCCAGCATCTTGTGGTCGATGAGGCGCTGGTCGAGCACGCACATGCCCACCACGGCGGGGGCAATCTTCTCGTTGACGTTGCAGACGGCCTGCTGCACGCCCTTGCCGAGATAGCGGCCTTTGTCGCCGTCGCGCAGCTCCAGGGCTTCATTTTCGCCGGTGCTGGCACCGCTGGGCACGGATGCACGGCCCATCACTCCACTTTCCAGTGTCACCTCGACCTCCACGGTCGGATTGCCTCTCGAATCGAGAATCTCTCTCGCATGTACTTTCTTGATAATCATATCTTTTTCGCTTAAAAAAACTATTTAATCAAATTCGCGCGCAAAGTTACTAAAAAAAAACTACAATGCCAATTTTTCTGACGAGTTTTTTATTTTCAGGCGCATTGTATGACAAAAGTCAAGAGAAAAGAGATGGGAGAGATGAGAGTTGAGAGATGAGAGTTGAGAGATGAGAGATAAAAAATGAAAAATAAGAAGTGAGCGGTTTATGTCTCACTTCTCATTTTTCATTTTTCATTTATCAGAGTTCTTCTTCCTCGTCGTCGCCCCAGACGCCGTTGTTGCGGCGACGCGACATGAAGTCGTCGTTGTACTCATCGTCGACGGGCTTAATCCACTGGTCGTCTTTGGTGGGGTCGAGCACGGTCTGCGCGGAGCCGACCATGAGCTGCTGCCCCTCGAAGGCGAGCACAGCCGTGGCGGGCGTGATATATGTCTTTTTCATTTTGTCAGTTCCTTTCCTTTTTTTTATTTCACATACACTTTCTTTCCATTCACGATGTAGAGACCGCCACGGGCGTTGCTCACCTTCTGGCCGTTCAGGTTGTAGACGCTCTGCTTCAGCTCCACCTCCTTGACAGCCTCGATGCCCTGGGCCTCTTCCTCGCTGATGACGAGACGGGCGTTGGTGACCGATGCAGGCAGGTTGAAGTAAGCACGGAAGGCAGCCATCTTGGCGCCGGCACCACCCTTAGCGATGGTGGCCTGGCGGGTTACGCCATACTTGCCTTCGAGCTCGCCGGCAAGCATGCGCGAATAGGTGCCCTGGAAGGTGGCCTCGCCCTGCTTCACGGCACACTGGGCTTCGTCGGCTACAGAGGCATAGATGGTGACATCCTTGAAGACCACCTTGCCCTCTACTGGTGTCTCGACATAGAACACATAGGGTGTAGCCATCTTGGGCTGCGACACCTTGGTGAAGCGCAGGTTGCCATTGTCGTAGCCGCTGAACTCGTAGGCCTTGGCACCCTCGCCGAAGACGCTGAAGTCACTGATGGTGAAGGGCAGTGCAATGGTGTTCCAACCGGCATTGACGGTGTAGTCGAGTTTCACGCGGTCGTACTTCTCGGTCTGCTCCGTGTTGAAGGTATAGCCGGTGAGCTCGCTGAGCTTCAGAATGCTGACCTTCACGATGTTGACGGTCACCTCGTCGGTCTTCTTGTCGAAGTCGCGCTGAGTGTTGTACACCTCGATGTAAGCCTTCTTATATTCGTAGGCCTGCGTGGGGATGAACTTCAGTTCGAAGGTCTCCTCGGCACCGGCGGCCACGAGCTTGTTGGCCTGGGCCACCTCTCGGCCGTCGATGAAGAGCTTAGCCCAGACGGGCTCCTCAGAGCCAGCCTTCTCCTGCACGGTGACGGTGGCCACATAGTCTTCCTCGGTGGCGCCCGTGGTGGGGATGTCGAAGCTGACGATGTCCATGTCGTGCTCCAGTGCGGCAAGCTTCAGGCCCTGGAAGTTGTCGAGGTCGTAGGCATCGTTGACAAAGCGGAACTTATACGTGCCGGGCTCCAGTCCGTCGATGGTGTAGGTCTCGAAGGCGTCCATCTTGTCTACGCTGAACGACGTCAGGTCCTTGAAGTCGCCGCCGTCCTTTGAGGCCTGTATCTTCACGTCGGTGTAGTTGGCCGTGCCCTTATACTGGAAGTCGAGCGTCTCGCCCTGCGCCACCTCGAGGGCGGGCGTGGTGAGGTAGTCGGTGGTGCCATAGATATACTTGCCGTGAGCCACGCCGTCGGCGATGGTCCATCCTTTCTCGCCGGCCTCCCAGCCTTCGGGCAGTCCGGCACCCTCGAAGTTCTCCGACCACACATCGGGATCGGCCACATTGGCCGTAGCGGTGAACGCAAGCACGGCGACATGCTTCGTGTCGGCGGGCGTGATGGTTATCTTACCGTTGCGGGCACCCACGTTGGCAGCGTCGTACTTGAAGGTGACGGTGAAGTCAGCCGCCTCGCCGGGAGCCACCTCGAGAGCCGTGGGAGCCACCACAAACTCGGCGTTGTCAGAGCCGACGGTGGCACTGAGGGCTGCCGTGCCTTGGTTGGCCACGGTGAAGGTATGGACGGCATCGGCGCTGACCTTTCCGAACTTGTCGGCGAAGCCATTCTCCACGACCGTCTCACCCATGGTGACGCTCATTACGGGAATAATCTGACCCGAGACGTGGAGTGTGAACGTCTCCACGCTGGCGTCGGCCGGACGGATGACGATGCTGCCATCGGCATCAGCAACGTCGGGCATGGCGACCACGATGTCCTGGCGGCTGCCGGCAGCGATGGTCACTGCTTCCTTGTCGAGGGTGAAGCCGCCGTCGGCAGTCAGCGTCACGTCGAGGCTGGCCGTGCCGGGATTCTTCAGGGTGAACGTCTTGGTGGCACCGGCGGTGGTCACGCCGAAGTCGATGTTGTAGTTGTAGCCCACCTTCGTCATGCCGTCGTATACCTCGAGGGCGGCACCCTCCACCACCTCAGGCGCAGTGTAGGTGAAGTCGTCCATATAGGCGCGCGACAGGAGCAGCGCCACGCGCACGGCGCTCTGCGTAGAAAAGCTCACCTGCTCCCATGCGGGTGTGCCGCTGGCCGTCTTGGCGAGCGTCTTGGTGCCAATCTGCCGGCCCAGCGTCAGGGTGCCGTCGGCATAGGTGCACTCATAGGCTGTCACCTTGGCCTGATAGGTCTTCGTCTGATTGCGCATCCAGAAGCTGAAGTCGCCCTGCAGCTCGGGGGTGATGAGATAGGTGTCGGTGTTAGTTGCGCTCACAGCCACCGAGGGAGCCTTAGTCTTGTAGAAGTCAGTGTTGGCATCAAATGTGTTGGCCGTGCCACTGTAGTTCCACCCCTCAGGAAGATTCAGTTCCCAGACCGTCCATTCCGTGTTCCATTTTGCCGTGAAGCCGTCGAAGCCCTCAGTGACAGGGTCGGCAGCCCACGCCGTCGTTGCCACCATCATGGCAGCGGCAACAGTAAAACATTTCGTCAGTTTCTTCATCTTTGCTATTGTAATTTAAGTAAACATATTTTTTTTGCATCCATACCTTTGCTGGCGCTGTGCTGCTTTCTTCTAATCGCAGCAGAAGTGTGATTCAAAATGCAAAAGTACTCCTTTTTTTCCGACTTAGTCAATCAAAGTCTCTGTCAACTTTGTTTTTTTACATCTTCTTAACCATTTTAACATTCCCAACAAAAAAAACACTTCATAAAAAAAGGCTTTCCTTTTGGCGTTCTGCCCGTTATTTCGTAACTTTGCACGCAAAACCAAAAACATGACTATGAACATAGGAGACAAAGCGCCCGAGATTCTGGGCAAGGACGAAGAAGGAAGGGAAATCCTGCTGAGCGATTTCCGCGGTAAGAAACTGGTGCTCTACTTCTATCCGAAAGACCTGACGAGCGGCTGCACGGCCGAGGCCTGCAGCTTCCGCGACCATCTCAGCGAGCTGCAGGAGGCTGGCTACGAAGTGGTAGGCGTCAGCGTAGACGAGGAAAAGCAGCACCGCAAGTTCAAGGAGAAGCACGAGCTGAACTTCCCCCTGATAGCCGACGTAGACAAACGGCTGGTGGAGACGTTTGGCGTGTGGCAGGAGAAGTCGATGTACGGCCGCAAGTATATGGGCACCGTGCGCACCACCTTCATCATCGACGAAGAGGGTGTGGTGGAACAAATCATAGGCCCCAAGCAGATTAAGACGAAGATGCATGCCGAACAGATTCTGAAGGCATAGGAGTGCGAAAGGGCCACTGGAGGGTTTTCTGCCGTCTTTGCCGCAGGTCTACAAAAAATTTTGGCCAGAATCGTTTCAATTTCGGCCATAATTGAAACGATTCTGGCCATTATTCTGTCGTAATAGTGCTGCGATGCGGGCCGATGCCCAGCCGATGGCGATGCTACGGCCGGCTGACGGCAAGACCAATGAGTCCCGTCAGAGCTCCACGTCGTGCAAGATGAGGTGCGTGGCACCGGCATTGTCGGCTACGAAGCTGCCGGCCTTGCGCCCAGCCTCGCTGATTACGGCACCATCGGCACGGAAGCGGTCCATGAGCACAGCAAAGTCGCCGCCGCACTGTATGTCGAATCCGCCGCCGCAGCGCTTCAGTTCCTGCGCCTCCTGGAAACGCTCGTTGTTGGGCCCGAAGATGACGGGCTTGCCCCAGACGGCCGCCTCCAGCACATTGTGGATGCCCACGCCGAAGCCGCCACCGACGTAGGTGACGTCGGCATAGCGATAAATAGACGAGAGGAGTCCGTAGCAGTCGATGAGAAGCACGTCGTAGTCAGCAGGCCTGACATCCGCTTGGCCTGCCTGGCTATAGCGCAGCACGCGTTTACCCTGCGCCTCGAAGCGCTTCTGCAGGGCTTGCATACGCTGCTCACTGACCACATGCGTGGCCACCACGAGGCGCCAGTCTTTGTCGGCAAAATAGGGTATGTAGACATCCTCATCGGGCTCCCAGCTGCTGCCTGCGATGAAGACGGGCCGGTCGCCGGCAGCGAAATCACCTACCACCTCAGACTGACGGGCGGCGTCGCGTATCTGCAGCACGCGGTCGAAACGGGTGTCGCCGACCACGGTGACGCAGTCGATGCCGATGCTCTGCAGCAGTTCGCGGCTCTTCTCGTTCTGCACGTAGAAGCGGGTGAAGCACTTCAGCACGCGGCCGTACTGCCGCCCGTACCAGCGGAAGAATATCTGCCCGTCGCGGAAGATGCTCGACACGCTGTAGGTGGGCACGCCGCGGTGCTTCAGTATGTGCAGGTAGTTGTACCAGAACTCATACTTGATGAAGAAGGCGGCCTCAGGACGCACCAGCCGCAGGAAACGGCGGGCATTGCGGATGGTGTCGAGCGGCAGGTAGCAGACGATGTCGGCACCCTCGTAGTTCTTGCGCACCTCATAGCCCGAAGGCGAGAAAAACGTGAGCAGTATCTTCAGTTCGGGATGGTCGTGACGCAGCTGCTCCAAGAGCGGGCGCCCCTGCTCAAACTCGCCGAGCGAGGCGGCGTGAAACCAGACGTAGCGTGCCGCTGGGTCTACCTGCTCGCGCAGCACGCGGAAGGCGTCGCGCTCGCCGCGCCACATCTTTTGCACTTTATCATTGAAGCGGCTGTAGACAGCCACGCCCAGCAGGTAGAGGTAAATAATCAGGTTATACATCTTTCAAATGAGGTATGAGAAATGAGGTATGAGAAATGAAAAGCAGGAAATGAGGAATGTGCTTTTACATTTCTCATCTCCCGCTCTCTCCTTTCTACTTCAGTATCTCGCAGGCTCTGCGAGTGCGGCGCAGCGTCTCTTCCTTGCCCAGGAAGGCCGAGATATCGAACATGCCGGGACCTTTGCCCTCGCCTACAAGCGCCAGGCGCCAGGCGTTCATCACGCTGCCCAGCTTGTAGCCCTTCTGCTCAATCCACGCATGAACCACCGTCTCCTGATGCTCCAGCGAGAAGTCGTCGAGATGCTGCAGCACCTCGTCGCAGAGTGCTGTCAACACTTCTGCAGAGCCTGGCTCACCGCCTTCGGCGGGGTTGGGCGAGGGCTTCCAGCGCTTCTTCGCCGTCTTCTCGTCGTAGCTTGTGGGAGCCTCGAAGAAGAACGAGCACAGCGGCCACAGCTCCTTGACGAACGACACACGGTCTTTCATCATGGCCACCACCTGCTCAATGCGCTCAAACGGCTCCTCTACGCCGTGCTCACGGCAGATGGGCTCGAAGAGGCGGGCAATCTCGGCAGCCGACTTGCGCAGAATATATTCGTGGTTGAACCAGATGCCCTTCTCGTAGGCAAACTTCGCACCGGCCTTCGAGCATTTCGTGATGTCGAACAGCGGCACCAGCTCGTCGAGCGAGAACAGCTCCTGCTCGCCGCCGGGGTTCCAGCCCAGGAGAGCCAGGAAGTTGACCACGGCCTCGGGGAAGTAGCCCTGTTCGCGGTAGCCGCTGGCCGTGACGTTGCCCTCGTCGTCCTTCCAGTCGAGCGGGAAGACGGGGAATCCCAGACGGTCGCCGTCGCGCTTTGAGAGCTTGCCCTTGCCGTCGGGCTTCAGCAGCAGCGGCAGGTGGGCAAAGCGGGGCATCGTGTCCTGCCAGCCGAAGGCCTTATAGAGCAGCACATGGAGGGGGGCCGACGGCAGCCACTCCTCGCCGCGTATGACGTGGGTTATCTCCATCAGGTGGTCGTCGACGATGTTAGCCAGATGGTAGGTGGGCAGCTGGTCGGCACTCTTGAAGAGCACCTTGTCGTCGAGCGTGTCGCTCTTCACGTGCACCTCGCCGCGAATCATGTCGTCTACGAGCACCTCCTCGCCGGCGTCGATGCGGAAGCGCACCACATACTGGTGGCCCTCACTGATAAGGCGCTCCACCTCGTCGGCGGGCAGCGTCAGCGAGTTGCGCATCATCTGGCGCGTATGGTTGTCGTACTGGAAATTCTGAATCTCCTTGCGCTTCTGCTCCAGCTCCTCGGGCGTGTCGAAGGCGATGTAGGCCTTGCCCTCCGTGAGCAGCTGGTCAACATACTGCCTGTAGATGTCGCGGCGCTCACTCTGGCGGTAGGGGCCATAGTTGCCGCCGAAGGACACACCCTCGTCAAACTGGATGCCCAGCCACCGGAAGGCCTCGATGATGTAGGCCTCAGCGCCGGGTACGAAGCGCGTGGAGTCGGTATCCTCGATGCGAAACACCAGGTCGCCGCCATGCTGGCGGGCAAAGAGATAGTTATACAGGGCGGTACGCACTCCACCGATGTGGAGGGGTCCCGTGGGACTGGGTGCAAAGCGCACCCTCACTCTTCTTTCGGTCATTATTTGCTTTATTTATGTAATATTCTGGCTGCAAAGTTACGAAAAATAAATCAGAGACGTGTCTCTATCTTCATATTTTTTGCTACCACATGCCCAAAACAAGTGTGGCAGACCATGAAATGCGCTTTTTTCACCTGCTTTTGTTTGGCCGTCTGCAAAATAATGGCTAATTTTGCAGGCATCATCAAAACATATATTGAAATGAAACGAATCAATCTCTCTATAGACATGACGTGGCGCGACGTGCTCACCCGCATACTGCTCGTGCTGGCCACGGCTGCGCTCATCGTGTGGTTTATGCCACGCGACAACCGGCCGACGTTTAAATTCGATGTCGACAAGGTGTGGAACTACAACGACCTGACGGCCATGTTCGACTTCCCCGTGCTGAAGAGCGACTCGACCGTCAAGGCCGAACAGGCTTTGGCCATGCGCGACTGGGAGCCTTACTACGTGCTCGACACGGAGCGCGGCCTCGACATGGTGAGACATTTCATGCAGCAGTTCGGCCACGACAAGCACTCGCTGAGCACCGACTATAAGCGCATCATTGCCAACCGCCTGAACGCCTTCTATGCTGAGGGAATCATTGACACCAGAGAACCGGCCCTCACGGGGCGCGACTCCGTGTCGACGCTGCTGCGCGTCGACGGCAAGGACGCCAAGAGTCTGCCGCTGTCGCAGTTTCTGACGGCCAAGGAGGTCTACGACAGTCTGATGCACGACCCTATGCTGCACAACAAGCTGGCCGACGTGCAGGAGCTGGACCTGAACGACTATATCGTGCCTAACCTGATATACGACGAGGAGCTGAGCGACCACCGCCGGCTGGAACTGAAGAACAGCGTGCCGCTGGCCATAGGCGTGGTGAAGCGCGGACAGAAAATCATAGACCGCGGCGAGGTGGTGACGCAGAAGAAAGCGCAGGAGCTGCGCTCTTTCCTGCACGAGATAGACAAGCGCCACGAGACGAAGCAAGGGCCAAGCATCACGCTGCTGGGCGAGATTCTCTATGTGCTGCTCGCCATCACGGTGTTCACCGTCTACCTCAGCATCTACCGCAAAGACTATTTCGCCGACATGCGCTCGGTGGGCATGCTCTACTCTCTGCTGGCCGGCTTCTGCATGGTGTGCTCGCTGCTCATCAGCCATTCGCTGCTGCATGTCTACCTGCTGCCGTTTGCCATCGTGCCTATCTTCGTGCGCGTCTTCATGGACTCACGCACGGCCTCCATGGCCCTGCTCACCGTGGTGCTCATCTGCGCCTGCATGCTGCAGAAGCCCATGGAGTTTATTGCCGTGGAGATGGCCGCCGGCCTGGCTGCCATCTTCTCGTTGCGCGAGCTGACCAGCCGCTCGCAGCTCTTCTGGACGGCCACCCTCACCACCCTCGCTGCCATGACTGCCCACCTGGCCATCTCGCTCATACGCTCGAACAACCTGGCTCACATCGATATGTCGGAATACAAATACCTGCTCGTGTGCGGCGTGATTATCTTCTGCTGCTACCCGCTGCTCTATATCATCGAGAAGACGTTCGGTTTCATCAGCGCCATCACGCTCATCGAGCTGAGCGACATGAACAAGGAGGCGCTGCGGCGCATGAGCGAGGTGGCGCCAGGCACCTTCCAGCACTCCATACAGGTGGGCAACCTGGCTGCCGAGATTGCACGCAAGATAGGGGCCGATGCCCAGCTGGTGCGCACCGGCGCGCTCTACCACGACATTGGCAAGACGGTGAATCCCATCTATTTCACTGAGAACCAGTCGGGCGGCATCAACCCCCACGACCGTCTGAACTACGTGGAGAGTGCACAGATGATTGTGAGCCACGTCACCGAGGGTCTTAAGCTGGCCGACAAATATAACCTGCCACAGCAAATCAGCGACTTCATTGCTACACACCACGGACTGGGCAAGGCAAAATACTTCTACATCAAGCATAAGAACGAACATCCCGACGAGCCTGTCGACGAGCTGCTGTTCACATATCCCGGCCCCAACCCGTTTACCAAGGAGCAGGCCATCCTAATGATGGCTGATGCCGTGGAGGCCGCTTCGCGCTCGCTGCCCGACTACACCGAGCAGTCCATCCGTCAACTCGTAGGCCGCATCATCGACGGACAAGTGAGCGAGGGCTACTTCCGCGAATGCCCCATCACCTTCCGCGACATTGCCTATGCCAAGACGGTGCTCATCGAGAAACTGAAGACTATCTATCACACTCGCATCTCCTACCCCAGCGAGAAAGCCTGAAACAGGGCCTGGCTGCACACTGTGGGAGCACACGCCATCTGCTGACGAGGATTATCCGCCCCTGGATAATCCTCGTTTCTTGATGTATCCTGCCAATAAATATCGCAGAGAAAAGTGGTTAATAATACTTAATTATTGCACACTTTCAGCTCAGGTGTGCGATAATATGCGTACCTTTGCGGCCAAAATTTCCAAAGAATTGTTCGAAAAGGATATGAAAAGCTAAAAAACACTGATGGTCGGCCTACTGCTGGCCGCCACCTCTACCTCGGCCCTGGCCGGTGGTATTCTGACCAACACAAACCAAAGCATTGACTTTCTTCGCAACCCTGCCCGCGACGCCGCCATCGGCCTCGACGGTGTCTACTCGAATCCTGCCGGCGTGGCCTTTCTGCCCGAAGGCTTCCACTTAGGCCTGAACTGGCAGTATGCTCACCAGACGCGCACCATCACCTCGACAGACCCCGTCTTCGCATTAGGACGCAAGAACAACGGCGCCACGGTGAAAGAGTTTGAGGGCGTGGCCGACGCGCCGGTCATCCCGTCGATACAGGCCGCCTGGAACAAAGACGACTGGAGCCTGCAGTTCAACTTCTCTGTGCCTGGCGGCGGAGGCAAGTGCGAGTTTGCCGACGGACTGGGTTCGTTTGAGAGTGTCGTGGGCAGCATAGCCAGCCAGCTCAGACCCCTCGGCGCCACCGGCTACGACATGGACGGCTATATGCAGGGGCGACAGTACTACTTCGGATTCCAAGTGGGATCGGCCTACAAAATAAATAAAGACCTGAGCGTATACGGCGGTCTGCGACTGCTGTGGGGCTCGGCTACGTATAAGGCCAAAATAAGCAACATACAGGTGAAGATTGAGGGCGACGGCTACATGGACTTCGGCAGCTTCCTGAGCTCATCGACGGCCACCGTCGACGGCGCACTCGCAAGGGTCAGCGCCGGCATGGCGCAGATGGAGGCTGCAGGTGCCACGGCGCTGCCACAGTATGCCGAGCTGCAGGCGCAGAAGGCGCAGCTTGAAGGCACACGCTCCAGCCTGGATGCGCTGCAGAAATACTCACAAGGTGTCAATCTGCTGTGCAACCAGTCGAGCGTGGGTGTGGCTCCCGTCGTGGGCATCGACTACCGCACGGGGCGCTTCAACCTGGCTGCTAAATACGAGTTTAAGACGCAAATCAGGATGAAAAACGAGTCGAGCGTCAACGAGGCCAGCGAGATACAGGCCGTCAATAAATTCCGCGACGGCGAAGAGGTCAACGAAGACCAGCCCGCCCTGCTGAGCCTTGGTGTGCAGTATTCGCCCATCGACGCCGTGCGCGTCAACCTGGGCTTCCACCACTACTTCGACAAGGATGCCGACTGGTACGGCAACTCACAGCGAATGCTCGACCACGACACCAACGAGTATCTGGCTGGCGTGGAATGGGACATCAACGACCGCCTCACGGCCTCGTGCGGCGGACAACTGACGCGCTACGGACTGACCGACCAGTATATGAACGACATGTCGTTTGTGGTAAACTCCTACAGTCTGGGCTTCGGTGCTAACTACAAGCTGTCTGACAAAGTGACGCTGAAGGCAGCCTATTTCCAGACTAACTACGGCACATACCGCCGCACCGACTATCCTGCGGCTGGCGTGAGCGACTCGTTCACCCGCTCCAACCGCGTCATCGGCATCGGCTGCGACCTCACGCTCTGAAGTAAGAAGGGGCTTTGGTCTTCATGCTCCACGCTCTGCGGAATGAGGTGAGCTGCAAAAAGTGAAAGGGAAGTTATGTGTCTGTATAACTTCCCTTTCACTTTGCTATAAACTCAGAACTTATAGTCAAGGCCGATGCCGACCACATGGTTGGTGCGACTGTAGACGTCGGTGCCCTGCAGCCTTGTGTTCTGATAGTTGGCCGTCTCCACCGTATAGTCACTGTAGAGCGAACAGAAGTAGCTCACGTTCAGACGCATCTTTTCAGTCAGTTTGACGGCGGCACCAAGGCCCACAGAGTAACTGTCGCAGGCAAACGAAGTATTCTGCTGATACGTATCGCTCAAGCCATAGTCGGTGCGCTGCCCGCCACATGAGAGGGTGAGACGGTCGTTGACATCGTATTCTGCACCAATGAGCACCTCATGCGTGCCGTGCTTAAGCTCCTTCTGCCGGTCGGCAGCCATCTTGGCGTGAGTGTCGTCGAAGAAATGATACTCCACGGCAGCCCGCAGACGCGGGGTGAACTCGTAGCCCACGGCCACAGTCAGCAGCGACGGCATGTCGTAGCGTGTCTTCACGCCATCCTGGTAGGGTGCCATCTTCGGACCGAGCATCTCGCCGACTCGCTGCAGCGCAGCAGGGTTTGTCACGCTCAGCAACTCCTTCACGCCCTGACCCAAGTCAGCCGCCAGCAGATTGGTCTCGTTCTCGGTCTCCACCTTTGTGCGGAACTCATAGCGGGCGGCCACGGTAAGCGGCCCCTGATGGAAGTCGACGCTCACAAGCGGTGTGAAGCCCCAGCCACGCTGATCTACATCGAGGCGCAGCGCTGCCAGCTCGCCCAGCACCGCATGCTGACCAGCCACCACATGTCCGCGATAGTAGCCGTCGTAGTAGTTGGCCCGCAGACCCACTGCTGCCGACAGGCAGTCGGTCAGCCGATAGGTGAAGTTAAGCTGCCCGCCATATATATATTGCTTGCCCTTCATCTCGGAGTCGAGCTGATATTGCTCGGGGGTGATGCCATTTGCCGCCAGCATCGAGCCAAGCATCACGTTGAACATGGGTACTCCTTCGTCATACTTCACGAAGCCGCCAGAGCCTACAATGCCTATCATGGCAGACAAAGCCCAGCGATTCTGCTTATACGAGGCGAACAAGGCGGGCACAATAGGAGCCGATGCTTTGCCCTCGAACTTATGAGTCTGGCTGCCATACATCGGCTGCAGCAGCGGATGAGTGGTCTCAATGTTGCGCATCTGCCAGGGTTTCTGGAAGTTGAGCGACAGCTGCAGGCCCTCGTGTCCCCAGGCCAGTCCGGCAGGATTTGAATAGGCTGCGTCGATGTCGAACGTGGCACCACGGGCAAACATGCGGTCGAAAGCAATGTGATAGTTGGTGTTGGTCATCAGACCACCGGCATGCACACCAGTACAGGCCAGCGCAAGCAATAATGCGGAAGCGAGTCTCTTCACTGTTTTCATAAGTCTTTATTCTTTTGGGTTAGTTGTTTTGCGCACAAAGATACGAAAAACAAACCAAATTAACAAACTTTCCGACCAAAAATAATGAAATAACTTCCATTTCACTGCTCATTTCTTGCTGACATCCTGCAAAAAACTCGACAGTGCGGATGAGCGTTGACGTCCGTTGCTTTCGATGGCAGTTTGTGCTGCCAGGGCTCAGAGAGGGTCTACATCGAAATATACCTGCAGCGCATTGTAGCGTTTGTCCTGCATCATCTGCTGCTCAGCCAGCCGCAGATACTGGCGCACACGGGGCATGTCTATCCCCGGCTCCAGTTTCAGCACCAGCTTACGTATGCAGAGCGCTTTCACCCGGGCCACGGCAGGCTTGTCGGGCCCCAGCACACGACCGCCAAACCACTGTCGCAGACGCGAGCCCATCTCAATGGCTGCCGTGCTGACCGTGTTGTCACTCTTATGCTTCAGGAAGACGTATATAAGTCTGTAGTAGGGGGGATAGCGGAACAGCTGCCGCTCTGCGATAAGGTCTTTGTAGAACGCGGCGAAGTCGCCGCATGCCACCTGCCGTATGACCGGCTCGTCAGGCTGGCGCGTCTGCAGGATGACCAAGCCGCGCTTGCCCTTGCGGCCGGCCCGCCCGCTGACCTGCGACATCATCATGAAGGCATGCTCGTAGGCCCGGAAGTCGGGCACATTGAGCATGGCATCGGCATTGAGAATGCCCACCACGCTCACCCTGTCGAAGTCGAGACCCTTTGAAATCATCTGCGTACCGATGAGCAGGTTGGTGCGGCCGGCACCGAAGTCGCTGATGATGCGCTCATAGGCATTGCGGGTGCGGGTCGTGTCGAGGTCCATGCGACTGATGCGGGCCTCGGGCAGCACATCGCGTATCAGGTCTTCTATCTTCTCCGTACCGTAGCCTCGCCCCTGCAAGTCATGGCCGCCACAGGCAGGGCACTCAGCCGGCACGCGGTAGGTATGGCCGCAGTAGTGGCATGTGAGCTGTCCGATAGCACGGTGGAAGGTGAGCGCCACATCGCAGTGCTCGCACCGCGGCACCCAGCCGCACTGACGGCACTCTATCATAGGCACCCATCCGCGGCGGTTCTGGAAGAGGATGGCCTGCTCCCCGCGCTCCAATGCCTCGCGCACACGCGATAATAAAAGAGGAGAAAAGGGCCCACGCATCATCTTACGCCGCTGCAGGTCTTTCACGTCGACCACCTGCACCTCGGGCAGTTCGATATCTTGATAGCGCTGCTTCAGTTCCACCAGCCCATACTTGCCCGTCTTCGCATTGTGGTAAGTCTCGGCGCAGGGGGTGGCGGTGCCGAGAAGAACCTTCGGTTCATTCCCACTCCTCATTTGCGCCAGCATGATGGCTGTGTTGCGCGCATGATACCGGGGCATGGGGTCCTGCTGCTTATAGCTCATCTCATGTTCCTCGTCGACAATAACGAGTCCGAGGCGCTGGAAAGGAAGAAATACGGCCGAACGTGCACCGAGAATGACGTCGTAGGGATTGTGTGAAAGCTGCTTCTGCCATATCTCCACGCGCTCGGCATCACTATACTTAGAGTGGTATATGCCAAGCCTGTTGCCGAAGACGCGGCGCAGGCGGTCCATCATCTGAACGGTCAGCGCTATCTCAGGCAAGAGATAGAGCACCTGCCGGCCTTGCTCTATTTCGCGTTGAATAAGATGAATGTAAATCTCAGTCTTTCCGCTCGATGTGACGCCATGCAACAGCGTGACGCGCTTCTTGAGGAACGAAAAAAGAATCTGATTGTAGGCTTCCTGCTGTGCCGGGTTCAGCCGTTTGATGTTCTCCGGATGCGGCTCTCCACCATGGTTCAGCCGCCCCACCTCCACCTCGTAGGTCTCAAGAAATCCCTTCTGCTGCAGGGCCTTGATGGTAGGGAGCGTAGCTCCCGAGGCATTCATCAGTTCCTCGCGCGTCACCTCAATGATTGAGTGGTGATGAGCGCCGCTCCCCACCAAGTCCCACTGCGAGAGCGCCAGATAACTGATGAATGCTTCCTGCTGCTTAGGCGCACGGGCCAGCATATTGAGCGCCGCATGGAGCGAGGGCTCATTGCGAAAAGGCTCCGTCAGGCGAATGAAAGTCTCGGTACGGGGCCGATAGCCCTCTTCAGCCTTCAGCCCCGCAGGAAGAGCAGCCTTATACACCTCGCCGATAGGCGACATATAGTAGTCGCTGATCCACTGCCACAACTGCAGTTGAGCCGGCAGCAGAACCGGCGTGCTGTCCATCAGCTGCGCGATAGGCTTCACCTGATAACCCTCCGGCTTCTGTCCGTGTAGGCGTGAGATGACGCCCACATAGCTCTTCGACCGGCCAAAAGACACAAGCACACGCTGACCGACCATTGCCCGGGCCTCCAGATTGCTGGGAACCTCGTAGGTAAAACAGCCATCGAGCGGCACGGGCAATATAATGTCAGCGTACATAAATCAGTGTATTCAGAAGTAATAAGCCAAGCTTACGCGCCAGGCATTCTTTTTCGAGCGGGCACGGTGCATGGTCTGCTCCTCCAGTCCGTCGACAAGGGTATCCCATGTAAAATCAGCCGTATTCCCGAGAGGTACCGTATAGTAGACAGCTGCTTCCAGATGGCTCCCCAGTTTGACACCGCCGCCCAGGTTCAGTCCGAGGGTGGTATCCTTCAACTTGAAGTTTTTACGTGAGCCCGATATATCCCCCCAGTCAAAGGTAGTGCTGCCCACGTTGAAGTTGAACTGCGGACCGGCGCACAGGAATACCCCTGCCATATCACCAAGGTCGACGCCAAGACGAGCGTGGGCAGGCACCTGGATAGTCTTCTGCGTGACAGTCTCGTCGTCCACACGCAGTTTGCACTGGTCGTAGAGAGCCGCCACATCGACAGAGAGAAAAGCAATGGGCATTTTGATATTCAGTACGGGCCCTATAAAGAAACCGGCCCTGTTAGAAGACTTAAGCACCTCGCTGTTGAAGTCCATCTCAGTGACGTCTACACCGCCTTTAACCCCCAGCTGTATAGTCTGGGAAGAGGCGTTTGTCAGCGGCAAAAGGCAGGAGAGCAACGTGACGCCTGCCACCAGCGCGCTTCGCATGCGAAGACAGCGCCCGGAAAGTTCTTTTCTCTTTTTCATCTTGTCTGTAGTTTTTGTTTGGGGTGCATACAGCCATCAGTGGCGCTGGCGGCGCACACTGACACGGGCTGATCCTGACGACACAGAAGACGACTTCTGCTTCACCGTCCCGCTCTTCGCCTTTGGCTGGCGGCCAGAACGAGGCAGACGTGCGGTGCGATGGCGCTTGCCGTCGGATGCGTTTGCAATGCTGTCGAGCGAGTCTTTCTTCTCCGGATTGCCGAAGATGTTCTTGCGGAAAGCCTCCAGCTCAGCCTCAATGCGACGCTGTTCCTTGGCCATGGCCGAGTCTGTCTTGCAGTAGTCGGCCAGGTTGCGACCCAACATGTTGGTTGTTTTGTAAATGTTACCGTTATATTTATTGAGAGTGAAGAAATCCTCCATTGTCACCGTAGCCGCAATGTTGTTATCGTCGATGATGATTGACTGCCGGTTGAGAAACGGCTCCAGGTCGCTATACTTCACCCAGAACATCGGGCGCGGCGGCTCGTCGCCGAAAGAACCACCAAACGAGAAGTCGTCGTCATCCTGGGCAGTCTCACCACCCTTGGCAGGAAACGCGCTCATGCGCACGGGGCACAGTGCAATGACCTTGCGATGAAACGTAGAGTTGGCCTGGTCGTAGTAGGCGCTCTCCTTCAGGAAGTAGCGGCGCACCTCCTCCGACGGGATGTCGCTGTTGTCGATAGCCAGCCTGCCGTCCTTCTCCTCATAGTAGATGCCCTGGTCCTCAAGCATGTCCTTAAACGAGCGTTTGGCCGACTCCTCAAAGCGCTCCTCGCTCTCCGTAGGACTATACTCATAGATGGGGATATAGCCGTTTTGCGCCAGCTTGAAGATATAGGTGAACAGGTTCATCTGCCTGCCTTTTGGCAGAATGGGATAGTAGAGGCCGGCGTTAGACCCCTGGTTGAGGTCCACCTCGCGATAGATATCACGCCGCCACACTACATCTTCAGGCATGTCGACAGCTGTGGGAAACTGGATGCGTGCACGCTGCGTCAGTCCGCTCTGCTGGTTGCGCTGCTGTGCTTGTGTGGCAGCAGCCTGCTGGTTGCGTCGCTGTTTGGGCTGCGCCTGAGCAGTGCTTACGGCGCAAAGCAGGGTCATTATCAAAAGGAAGTGTTTCATATCTCGTCTTTTGTTCAATATTATTTCACAATTACTTCAAGCGTATTATTCAGCTGGCGCTGAATGCCGTCGGGGCCGATGGCCACCACGCGCGACACGTAGAAGCGGCGACCACGGGTGAGCTTGCGGAAGGTCTCTTTCTGCCGGGAAGAGAAGTTGGACCCCTCGCCCGCCAGCGGCACGGCATTACCGCGGCTGTCGTAGAAGACGGTCTCGAACGAGAGCACCTTGAAGCCAATGTCGAGAATACCGTCGTCGATGGCGGCACCGATGCCGTCGGCCGACATGAGCTGCTGCTTCGACATATTGCCCCCGCGGAAGCGGTCGCCATTACCCTGCGCATCTTTGAAGGGAATGTAGGGCGAAGGATCGGGCAGCTTGCGCACGCGGAAGGTGAACTGGCCCATCTGCTGCGGCTTCCCGGTGTTGGTTGAGATGACGCTGATGACGGCGTCCTTACCCACGGCTGCCGGTTTGGCAATATACCTGCCGGGGCCTGTCGGCGTGAGCGTGCCGCCTGTCATGGTGGCCTGTATCTTGTTGACGGGCACTCCCGGCACCGATATGCTGATGGGGTTGTTGTAGCCGGCATAGAGCATGTTCATCAAGTCGGCCGAGACAGTGGCCGAGGGGTCCACCACGGTATACTTCTGCTGGAAGTCGCGGCGTATCCTGTCTCCGTTGCCGTTGACGGTCTCGATGAATCCGGCGAGTGTAAAGTCGCCCGTCTTTCCGCAGACCGTCTCGTATAGGTTATTCTTCAGGTTCACCTTCGTATTGCCGATGTAGATGTCGGGCACCTGGGTAGTGTCTACGGCCGCCATGACGATATGGGCCGAGAACTTGTCGCCCCGCACGATGGTCTGCGAGTTGGGTATGACAAACGCCTCGAGGGCATTCACGCGGATATCCTTCACGTCGATATTCTGCACCAGCGTGTGGAGCACCTCACCCTCGGCATGGCGCACGTCGCTCTGCAGCTTCGAGAGCAGCGTGACGGCAGCGGCAGCCGGCATAGCCTCAAACATATACTCCTGCCAGTTCTTGCCCAGCACGTGAGAGGGCACCTGGGTGGTGAGGCTGCTTGCAATGAGCTTCTTCTGCACCGAGTCGGGTATCATCTTCAGTATGTTCTCCCGATAGGTGTCGATAGCCTTCTTCAGCTCGGCGCCCCTGCCGCGGCCGGGAGCCAGCATCACCTGGTTGGCAGCCTCCAGGTCTTCCTTACCCCGCAGATTACGCGGGTCGCCGTCAGCGCCATCAGCCTCGCGGGCAATGGCCAGCTTCAGCGCATCAGCCAGGTTGTAGAGCGAGTCGCTGGCGGCCCTCACCTGCTGCGACTTTTCAAACCACTCCTTCACTTTCTGCGGATTGGCCTTCATCTGCTGCTCGAAATCATCGTATATAGCCCTGTTCTCCTTTGTTGCATTCTCAGTAGTGCGATTGAGACTCTCCTCCACAATGGAGAAGCCGTTGAGCACCTCATTCGACACGTTAAGCGCAAGCATAGCCATGAGGACGACATACATCAGGTTGATCATCTTCTGGCGCGGAGATACTGGTCTTTTCTTTATAGCCATTCTTCTGAGTTTTGAGTTTTGATGGTTGACGATTGAGTTTTGATGGCTGATGGTTGAACTTCAACGCACAGCCAACTCACAACTCCTAATTCATCGTCGCCAAAGGCGACAACTCAACATTCATCATTCAACATTCTTCATGTTCACTGTCATTGCCTCAATCATACGGGCATAGATGCGGTTGAGCTCAGCAATCTGGTTCGACATCTTGCGCGTCTGCTCGTTGATTTCGTCGATAGTACCAATCTGCTGACTGGCACCCTTAAGCTGCATCTCGTAGACCTTGCAGATGCCAGTGAGCGTGCGGTTGAGGTTTTCCATCTCCTCCGAGTCGCGCGTCAGGCGCTGACTCTGCTCCGACACCTTCTTCAGCATCTCCGTGAGGTTCTTCAGTTCCTCCACGTAGTTCTGCGTGGCATTCTCCATCTCTTCGGGGTCGATGTCGGGCAGCTCAGGCTGCACGATGCCGCCCACGATGGTGGCACCGCCCATGGCCGCGTTACCCGCCAGCGGCTCACCCTCAGAGGCACCGGCAGCACCGGCACTGGCTGCTGCGCCACCACCGATGATGACCGTGCCGCCATAGCCCATGCCGCCAGCGACGGCAGCCACAGCCGGCTGCTCTCCTTCTTCCTGAGCCTCGGCTGCCTCGTCGTCTACATCGTCTCTGACGACGTGTGTGGGCAGGTCCTTACCATCTTCTGTCTTGTCGAAGGGACGGTCGAAACCGGCGATGAAGAACACTAATACCTCGGTGCCCATGCCGAGGAACAGCATGAAGTTGGCTCCCGGCAGGTGGGTGAGTTTAAAGAGTGCACCCAGAATCACAATCGAGGCGCCCCAGCTGTAGGCGTAGTTCATGAACGTCTGTCCAGGAACGCTATCCAGCCACTTCTGCAGGCGGTAGATAGGATTGAATTTGCTATACTTTGTCATCTTGGATTATCTGCTTTACAAGATTTACTGTGTTTACAATTATCTGTTTATTCCCTGTTAGTGTATGGTGGTGCCGCCAAAGTTCTGGCGTGCTCCCCGCCTCTCACCTATTTTTTTTTTCGCGTCGAAGCCTTGGGTTGCTTCTGCGGCTTGGCCTTTTCGCTGCTGGTGTTGGCCAGCGAGCGCACGCAGCGGAAGCCTATGTAGGAGCGCGGCTGATTCTGATACTCGCTTGAGCGCCATGCCGAGCGTATGTAGCTCTCGGGGTCTTTCCACGAGCCGCCGCGCACGCTCTTCTTCTTCATGCGGTAGGGGTCTTCCTTTGCCGCATTGTACTTCAGCTGCGGGTTGATGTCGTTCATGGCATCCACGCCGGCCTCAGTGTAGATGGTTGATGTCCATTCAGCCACGTTGCCCGCCATGTCGTAGAGCCCGTTGGTGTTAGCCGAATAGATGCCAGCCTTCGATGTGATGAGGTTGCCGTCTTTGGTGTAGTTGCCGTTGTCGGGTTTGAAGTTGGCAAAGAAGCATCCCTTTCCGCTGGCCACATCCTGGTTCTCCCAAGGAAACTCATTGCCGTCGCGGCCGCGCGCGGCATATTCCCACTCAGCCTCCGTAGGCAGACGGTAGCGCTGCACGTAGCGGGCAGCCGGTCCGAGGCCCTTCAGCAGGAAGTCGGTGCGCCAGGCACAGAAGGCGTTGGCCTGCTCCCACGTGACGCCCACCACGGGATAGTCGTTGTAAGCGGGATTTGAGAAATAGTTGCGCATATACACCTCGTTGTCTGAGTTGGGGAAGTCGTTCACCCAGCACGTCGTGTCGGGGTAGATGTTCACTATATACGTATTGAGGAAGTCCCACGGCCCTGTGAGTGGTCTGTTGATGGTTTCGCGCACGATGCGGCCCTCGTCGTCGATATAGGCCGTGTCTTTCGATATCCACACCTGCTCGTCGGGGTTCACCTGCACGTCGGTGTTCAGGTTGCGCTCTGCGGGGTTGATGCGGTTGCGGCGTAAGGCGGCCTCGGTATAGTCGTATATCTCGTAGCGGTAGTTCATCTGTGCGGCATCGAGCATCTTCTCGCCCGTGACGGGGTTGGTGACGTAGACGCTCTCGATGGCGCGCAACTCATCTTCGTTGGGCTTTCGCGGCAGCGCCTTCTTCCAGTTGAGGTAAGGTGTCACGGGGTCGCCGTTCTTGTCTTCCTCAATCTTGTAGCTCTCGTCGCCCCCGTAGTTGGGGTCGGCCAGCCGCTCGCGGATGATGGAGTCGCGCACGTAGTTTACAAACTGCTTATACTCCGAGTTGGTAATCTCTGTGTCGTCCATCCAGAAGCCTTCCACCGAGATGTCGCGCGAAGGCGTCTGCTTGCCCCAGAGCGAGTCGGTGTTCTCAATACCCATGCGCAGGTGGCCTCGTTTGACGAGCACCATGCCATAGGGGGCCGGTTCCGAGAAGCCTTTGCCGCTCGACCCCGTCAGTTCGCCGCCCGAGGCCGTCGTCTCCTTGCCTCCGAAGCAAGAAGTGAGAAAAAGGATGAGGAACAACCCGCCCCCTACCACTCTCCATAGGAGAGGCGACTGGTTACTTCTGCGTCTGAATATCATTTGAATCATGTTCATCATACATCTATATATTACATTATTATTCTCGAAATCTCATGCCGCCCCTCCCTTGCCGAAGGGCCAGGGATGGGGTGGGCTCCCCTCTACAGTATCCTCACGCTCTGATGGCGGCCGCGCCCTTTCTTGAAGAGGTTCAGGTTCATCTGATAGCCCACGCAGAGCTCGTGGCTGCCACTGCCCACACTGACGCCGTTGGTGTACACCTCGTAGCAGTAGCCCAAACTGATGCCATGGACCACACCTCCGAGCAGCAGCGACACCGAGTTAGTGGGGCTGCACCCCAAGCCCACATACATCACGCGCTGTTCGTGGGTGTACTTCAGCCGGGTGGTCACGTCGACGCGGTAGCCCACGCCGTCAGAGCGTCCCAGCACAGAGGGGTGCAATGTAAAGAACGGATTTCTGAGCCGAATATTGCATCCGGCGGTGAAATAATATGAGCGCGCCACATTGAGTTCGTTGGTCTCTCCCAGCTCTATCTTTGGTGCCAGCGCGTGCCTCACCGAGGCGCCCGCATACCAGTGTTTATGCTGATAGTAGAGGCCAGCCCCCAGGTCGAAGGCCGTGCCCGTCACCTCGCTGGTGGCAAAGGCCGGGTCGCCGGGCTCGTCGAGGTTAAGCCCGCTGCCGTCGAAGGTCTCGCTCATCATGGCCCCCTCCACGCCTATGCTCAGCGTGCCGCCGAAGAGGCGCTGTTTCATGGCATACTGCACGGCCAGGTTGCGGTGGGAGAAGAGTCCGATGGCGTCGTTGACAAAACGCAGTCCCACGCCGTGATAGGCCCCGACGAGGTAGAACGGCATGTCGCCCGAGGCATACATCGTGCGGGGATTGTGGCGGAAGCCCGTCATGGTCATGTTGTAGGCTCCCACAATGTTTATCTTCTCCTGTTTGCCCACGGCGCCGGGGTTAAACGAAGGCTCCATCGCCCAGTAGTGACTGAACGACGGGTCGTATTGTGCCGACGCCTCTACCGAGGCCATCAGCAGCAGGGCCAATATCAGATGAATTCGCCTAAACACGTTTATTATAACGCGCTTGCCTGCCTTTTATTATGTCATCATGCAATTTTATTAATGAACGGGCAGAAAATTCTGGCCGATATTCATATAATTTTGGCCGAAATCTCATCGATTCCGGCCAAAATTCATGCGTGTGCGGCAGTCCTCAGCGTGCCTCATAGCGCTTGCAGCTGTTCAGCAGCGGCGCCTTGCCGTCGGCAATGAGCTTCAGTATGAGCTCGCCGAAGAGTGTGTTCTGCCATGCAAACCAGGGGCGCGTGTAGCGCGAGGCGTCATCTTTGTGGAACGACTCGTGGATGAAGCCCGTGCCGGCATCGGTAGACATGAGCATCTCTATGCAGCGCTTTATCTCCTCGTCGCTCTGACTGGTGAAGGCATACATCATGATTGACATGGGCCAGGGCATGTCATAGCCTATGTGCGGCCCGCCAATGCCCTCGCCGGCCTTGCCGCGGAAGAAAGAGGGGTTGTCGTCAGACCACACGAAGCGGCGCGTATTCTGATAGATGGGGTCGCTGAGGGGCACGTCGCCCAGATAGGCCATGCCGAGCAGCGACGGCACATTGGCATCGTCGGTGAGCAGGCGGCTGCCGAAGCCGTCTACCTCGAAAGCATATATCTTGCCATACTTCGGGTGTTCCACCACGGCATACTGTCTGAGTGCCTGTTCCACCTCGTCGGCCAGGTCGGTGCACTGGCGGGCACGAGTCTCATCGCCGTTGACGGCAGTGAGTATCTCTGCGGCCTTGCGCAGCGAGCTCACGGCCATAAAGTTTGACGGCACGAGGAAGGGTAGCACCGTGGCATCGTCGCTCGGGCGGAAGACCGAGGCAATGAGCCCCACAGGCTTTACGGGAGCGCCGCGCCCGTCCCATCCCACGGTATCAAACTGGCGGTCGGTGGTGCGGGTGAAGGTGTAAGGGCCGGTGCCGTCTTTACGCTGCTGCTGGCGGAAGGTGAGCAGCACGTTGTCTACGGCCTGCAGCCACACGTCGCCGAAGACGGTGGTGTCGCCCGTCACTTGCCAGTAGTGGTAGGCCAGACGTATGGGGTAGCACTCCGAGTCAATCTCATACTTGCGCTCGTGCAGGCCGGGCTTCATGTCGGTGTGGTCGCTGGCCCACTCGCCCACCTCGTCGGGCGTGTCGTAGAAGGCGTTGGCATAGGGGTCGATGTTGATGCTCTTCAGCTGGCGCATGATGACACCACGAATGAGGCGCTGCAGCGCAGGGTCGTCATTGCAGAACTGCACGTAGGGCCACACCTGCGCCCCCGAGTCGCGCAGCCACATGGCGGCAATGTCGCCGGTGTAGACGAAAGTGTCGTCGTCGCCGTCGGGCAGCTGGCGGTAGTGGGCTGTGGTCTCCAGCGTGTTGGGGAAGCAGTTTTCAAACATCCAGGCCAGATAGGGGTTGCCACTGAGCAGCTGCTTCACCTCGTCGATTTTGCGGTCGATGACCTCCGAGCGGAACAGGCGGTCTTCGGGCGCCGGGCGCTTCGACTGCCCCACCCCGATGGTGGTGTCGGCCGTCATGGCAATATATTCTTTACCGAAAGCCAATGCCTTTTCTTCTGGCTGGCTCTGTCTGGTTCCGCAGGCGGTCATGGCCAGTGCCACGGCTGCCACATAAAGGTGTCTCCTTTTCATTTTTCTTTGATTTGTATGAGTTATTGGTAAATGGTGAGTGCAAATATACGAAGTTTTCGTGACTCGGCCAATATTTTTTTGAAGATATTTTTCTTTTACACAAAAAACTTAAACAATGTTCTTTTCTGTGAAAAGCCGATAAAATAAGCGGTCAGAGCGCTGCGTTTCGTGCGTAGTATGAAGAATAATCTGTAATTTTGCAGCACGAAAAAAAACGATACTCCTATGGAATATATGTCACAAGAAGGCTACGACAAGCTCGTGGCCGAGCTCCACCAGCTGGAGAGTGTTGAGCTGCCTCAGGTGCGCGAGGCCATCAGCGAGGCCCGCGACAAGGGTGACCTGAGCGAGAATTTTGAGTATCATGCCGCCAAGCGCGAGCAGGCACGCCTGCTGGGCAGGATACGCTTCAAGCAGCGTGTGCTGGCCGGAGCGCGCGTCATCGACATGTCGAAGCTGGGCAGTGACAGCGTGCAGCTGCTCAGCAAGGTGGAGATGACCAACCTGGCCACTGCCAACCGCATGACCTACACCATTGCCAGCCCCCACGAGGCTAACCTGCGCGAGGGTAAAATCTCAGTAAAGTCGCCCATTGCAAAGGCTCTGCTGGGCAAGCGGGCGGGCGACGTGGTGGAGGTGAGCGTGCCGGCCGGCACGCTGCGCCTGCGCATCGAGCGCATCACGCTCTGACTGAGGGGGGGAGCATTGTCAGCAAAGTGGCACTATAGAGAGTTGTTCTTACCGTGAAAGACACTTGTCGCCCTTCCGGCATCCATCAAAAAAAGACTACAGCCCGCTGATCCACTCTACGATATCGCCCAGCACCTCGGGCGAGAAGGTCTCTTCTATCCGACTATACTCCATGGGGAGCCCCGTCTGACAGTGCTGGAAGAGGTGGTTGAGCATGGGATATTCCTTGACTACATTTTTATCCGATGGCGGCAGCAGTTGTCGGATGGCAGACAGGTTCTGCGACGCAATGACCTGACAGTCGCGGTCGCCGCCCAGAGCAAACACGGGGCAGCGGGTCTGGCGGATGTCGGCCGACGGGTCGTAATCTACAAACCAGGCCAGCCAGGGCATCTCGCTGACGACGGTCTGCTGGCGGTATTTCTCCACCGTCATGTCGGCAGGCAGCCCCGACAGCGACCGGATGCGGTTGCTCTGCGCAGCCAGCACTGTGTCGCCCTTCACCCCAGGCCCTGCCAGCGAGATAATGAAGTCGGGCTTGCCCTGCGCACCGAGCATGAAGGCGATGGTGCCGCCTTCGCTATGGCCAAGCACACCTACCTTGGCAAAGGTGCCGCGGGCACGCAGGAAGTCGAGACCGGCAGCCGCGTCGCGCATAAAGTCGGCGGTGGTGGCTTTCTTCACCTCGCCTCCCACCGAGGCCCCCGTGGCACGGTCGTCGTAGCGCAGCGTGGCAATGCCCTGACGGGCCAGATAGTCGGCAATGACGAGAAACGGCTTGTGGTCGAACACTTCTTCATCACGATTCTGCTGGCCGCTGCCCGACACGAGCAGCACGACTGCTGGTTTCTGACTGCCGTCATAACCCACGGGCCAGGTCAGCGTAGCAGCCAGGGTGGCGCCGTCGGCCTCGTTGCTGAAGGTCACCTCCTCTGCAGTGTAGGGATAGGGCGGCTGCGGTGTCTGCGGGCGCTTCACCTCGGGTACGCCCTTTGTCAGCACAAGCGGCGCAGCAAAACCATTCTGTTCGAACGTGCCGTCGAGCTTGCCGTCGTTCAGCCGTGCGCGATAGGACATGCCGATGGACTGCACCTTCACGGCCAGCGAGTCGTCGCTCAAGAAGTCTAAATATGCCGCAATGCCCTTGGCACCCTGGTCAGGGCTGTCGAGCACTGCCTTCACCTGACCGTCGGTCTGCTCCAGATGCAGCACCAGGGTGAGCGCCATGGAGCCTACGTTCAGTTTGCCCGACCACGAGCCGAGCAGAGCCGGTGCAGGCTGTGCTGCTGCAGCCACCGCCACGGCGGCAAGCATGAAGGTCAGTACCATCTTTTTCAAGTCGGTTGCTACCTGTCTTGTTCTCTTCTTCATATGCGTTACTATATGTTATATATGTTATAAATGTCATGCAAAGATAAACATTTTGTCTGATACAGCCAAATATAATAAGCACAAATATTCTGCAGGGCCACCTGCTGCCTCACACTCAGCTGTTTTTCTTGTAGCTCTTCACGGCCCACACGGCCATGAACGAGCCAATGACACAGAGGGCAGACACTTGATGAGATATGGCCGAGAAGCCACCGCCACGCACGAAGACGGTGCGGATGGCATCGATAAAGTAGTGCATGGGGTTGACGTAGGTGGTGAGATAGGCCCAGTGGGGCATGGAGCGCGTGGGGGTGAAGAGCCCGCTGAGGAGCAGGATGCAGACCACAAAGAACCACATGACGAAGATGGCCTGCTGCATGGTGTCAGAGTAGTTGGAGACGATGAGCCCGAAAGACGAGAAGAACAGGGCAAGCAGCATGGCCAGCACGTAGATGAGCCAGAGCGGTCCCTGGCTGGTGATGCCATAGACGGCCCATGCCAGCACCAGACTGACGGTGATGACGAAGAGGGCGATGAGCCAGTAAGGGATGAGCTTAGCCAGGATAAACACCCACTTCGGGACGGGCGTGACGTTGATTTGCTCGATGGTGCCGTTCTCCTTCTCGCCCACAATGTTGAGTGTGGGCAGAAAGCCCGTCATCAGCATCATCACAATGGCAAAGAGGGCGGGAATCATGAAGAGCTTGTAGTTCTGGTGCTTGTTGTAGAGTAACAGCGAGCGGATGGCGCCGTCGCTCCCACTGGCTATCTGCGTAAGATATGCACTGCCCATCGCGGCCTTGGTGCCGCCCACGGCATTGGCCGCGATGAGGAGTCTGCCCTCTCTACTTGTCAGCGGAAGAGGCTGTCTGGCAGCAGCCATGTCGAGCATCTTGCCGTAGTCTTCTCCGATGACCAGCACCATGTCTGCCTGGCCGTGCTCCACCTCGTCGAGAGCAGCCTGATAGGAGGGTTTCTGCCCGTGGAAGATGAAGTAGCGGCTGGCCTCGATGTCGTGCACCAGCCGCTGACTGGCGGCCGAACGGTCGTTGTCGACCACGTCTACCACAATGTTTTTCACCTCCATGCTCATCACCCATGGCATGACGCACATGATGACGATGGGAAACACGATGATGAGTCTGGGCAGGAAGGCATTGCGCCGTATCTGCAGGAACTCCTTCTGTATGAGATACCGTAACATCTGAATCTACACTTTTTCTGTTTTTATTTTCACGCTCACTCAACTTCACCTTCTCAGCTCCCTACTCCAGACGGTTGTTGAATTTAGCCAAAGCCACCCATAGCAACACGACGGTCATGCCGCTGAGCACACCCACCTCACGCGCCACCTCGCCGATGCCTACGCCCATAATCATCAGCTTGCGCATGGCCTCGATGTAGTAGCGCGGCGGAACGACGGCTGACACCCACTGCAGCACCGTCGGCATTGACTCCACGGGAAACATCATGCCCGAGAGCATCACCACGGGCATAAGCAGCACCATGGCCGAAAGGAGCAGGGCCGCAAGCTGCGTGCGGGCAACATCGGAGATGAGCAGCCCCAGCGAAAGGGCCAGCAGGATATATATGACCGAGACCACGAGAATCCACAGCAGCGAGCCTGCCAGCGGCACGCCGAGCACATAGCGGGCCATGAGCAGTATGACGACAAGGATGAGAAAAGCCATCGCCAGATAAGGCACGGCCTTGGCTACAATCACCATCAGCGGACGCACGGGCGACACCAGCAGCACCTCCATCGTGCCTCGCTCCTTCTCGCGCACAATAGATACTGACGTCATCATGGCGCAGACAAGCATGAGCAGCATGCCCATGATGGCGGGCACGAAGTTGTAGGCCGACCGCATCTGGGGGTTATACAGCATCTTGAGACTGACGGGCGCCACCTGCGTGTCGGCAATGACTTGCCTGGCATAGTTGCTCCACTGCTGGGCCATGTTCGGGTCGGCACCGTCAACGATGAACTGGACGTCATTGTGGTGCGTGGCGTAGTCTTTGCCAAACACCACGGCCAGGTCGGCCTTCTGACGGCGAATGAGAAGCTCTGCCTCACGTGGCGTGCCCACCGTAGCCGTCATGTTGAAATATTCTGAAGCCCGGAGCCTGTCGACGGCAGCCTGCGTCTGCACGTCCATCTGCGAAGTGACCACCACCGTCCGCACATTCTTCACGTCGGTGCTTATGGCAAAGCCGAAGATGAGCATCATCACGGTCGGCATGCCGAACAAGATGAGCATCGTCCGCTTGTCGCGCAGGATGTGGCGGGCTTCCTTGATGACAAAAGATATAAACTGCTTCATATTTCCTAATCTGCTGATCTGGTGGCCTGACGGGCCAGATAGGTGAACACATGGTCTATGTCAGGCTGGTTGTAGCGGCGTTTCAGTTCGTCAGGCGAGCCGAGTGCACTGATTTTCCCGTCGACCATGATACTGATGCGGTCACAATACTCGGCCTCGTCCATATAGTGAGTAGTCACGAAGACGGTGATGCCGCGGGCGGCAGCGTCGTAGATGAGCTCCCAAAACTGTCGCCGGGTGGCCGGGTCGACACCGCCCGTAGGCTCGTCGAGAAACACCACGCCGGGTTCATGGAAAATCGACACGGAGAATGCCAGCTTCTGTTTCCAGCCCAGAGGTAGCGACGACACCAAATCGTTTTTGTGCTCCGTAAACTTCAGCCGTTCCAACAGCTCGTCGGTCTTGCGCCTAATCTCATCATCCTTCATGCCGTAGATGCCGGCAAAGAGACGTATGTTCTCGGCAACCGTCAAGTCCTCATAGAGCGAGAACTTCTGGCTCATATAGCCTATGTGCTTCTTGATTTGCTCATGCTGCGTACGGATGTCGTAACCCACGACGGTGCCTGTGCCGCTGGTCGGCTGGCTCAGGCCCGTCAGCATGTGCATCGCCGTGGTCTTGCCAGCGCCATTGGCTCCGAGGAAGCCGAATATCTCGCCCCGCTTCACGGTGAACGAGATGTCGTCGACGGCACGAAACGAGCCGAACGCCTTCACCAGATGTTCAACCTCGATGACGTCACTGCCCTCGTCACGCGTCTCTCCCCCGCATGGCTGGGGAACGGCTGCGCGTATTATTGGCGGCGGACTGAAGACGTCGGCAAATTCTGTGAGGATGACGTCGGGCTCACCGATGCCCTGAATGCGGCCTTCACTGAGGAATGCCACTCGCTCGCAGCAGCGCACCTCGTCGAGATAAGGTGTAGAGGCCACGATGGTGATGCCCCGTTCCTTCAGCATCAGGAGCATCTGCCAGAACTCCCTGCGGCTGACGGGGTCGACACCCGTGGTAGGCTCGTCGAGAAAGAGCACGCTGGGGCTATGCACCAGTGCGCAGCTCAGGGCCAGTTTCTGCTTCATGCCACCCGACAAGGCCCCCGCCCTGCGGTCTTTGAAGCGCTCTATCTGCGCGTAGATGGCCTTGATGGAGTCGTAGCCCGCCTCGACGGTCGTGCCGAAGAGCGTGGCAAAGAAGTTCAGATTCTCCGCCACCGTCAGGTCCTGGTAGAGCGAGAAACGTCCGGGCATATAACCCACCCTGCTGCGTATCTGCTTCATCTGCCTGACGGTGTCGAAACCGTCCACCTGCGCAGTGCCCGCATCAGGCAGCAACAGGGTGCAGATGATGCGATAGAGCGACGTCTTGCCCGCCCCGTCAGGACCTATCAGCCCAAACACCTCGCCCTTTCCTACCGTGAGCGACACGTCGCTGAGGGCCTGCACCTTGCCATATTTTTTTGAAATATGATTTACGATTATACTATCCATACAACAGCTGAGCCAACAGACCTTGGCCGATTGTACCGAAGGTCTCAACAATTTCTTTACTCTTCACTTAAACGCACTTCTCCGTACATTCCAATCTTCACAAACCCGTCGTTCTTGATGCGAACCTTCACGGCATACACCAGGTCGGCCCGCTCGTCGTCGGTGAGGATGGTCTTGGGGGTAAACTCCGAGCGCGAGGATATCCACGAGACAGTGCCGCCATACTCCTTTCTCTGGTTGCCGCCATAGTCGGCATACACCTTCACCTTCTGCCCGAGCTTAACGCCCTGAAGCTGCGCCGAAGTGATGTAGGCCCGCATGTACATATTCTGTGTGTCGGCCATCTTGAACAGCGGTTTGCCTACGCTCACGAACTCGCCGCGCTCCGCGTATTTCTCCATGACGGTGCCCTTCGTGGGCGCCACAATGTGGCACTTGCGCAGCATGTCCTGCAACTGGCTCACCTGCACATCGGCAGCAGCCGTCTGCTTGTCGAGGGCACGGGTGCTGGCAGATAGTGAGCTGACCTGCGCGTCGAGCTGTCGCTGCAGCACCTTCACCTGATTCGTGGCATCATCAAGCATCTTCGAGGGCGCAGCCCCATCGGCCACCAACTCCCTGTATCGCTGCTCGTCCTGCTGCGCCTTGGCCAGCTGCTGACGTGTGGCTGCAATCTGTCGCTCCATGTCGGGCTTCTGGCTCTGATACACCTCTTTCGTTGCCCCCAACTGCAGTATCTTCAGCCATATCTGCGTGGTGTCCACAAGTCCCACCTCACGGCCCATGGCCAGTTCGTCACCCTCGTTCACATCGAATGTCAACAGGGTGCCGCTCTGCTCAGCATACACCATCGTTTCCGTGGCCTCAAACGTGCCGGTGGCATCGTATGCCTTCTCTCTGTTTCCGCATGCGGCCATCACCAAGGGTATGCCTGCCACAAGACAACAAGTAAGACTGACGTTTGAACTCCAGCGGCAGAAAGATGCAAAAACTCCAAAACTTCTTAACTTCTTTGCCATCGTAACTTGAAAATTTAATTGTTCGTTGTTATCTTGTTATCGTAGATTTCTTTCAGCATCTCAATCTCATGCATCGACTGCTGTACACGGGCGGCTTGCTCCTGATTGATTTCGCGCACCAGGTCGTTCACGTCAATGATGCCATGCGCCAGCTTCGACTCGGCCGCCTTGCGCACGGCCGAGCGCAGCGCGATGATTTCCTCGTCGTCGGCCATCAGCCTCTTATAGCGGGCTATCTCCTCGTTCTGCTGAATCTGCTCAAGGCTGCTATTGAAGAGGAACACCGCGCGGTTTGTCTCCGTCAGACTGCGTTGCAGTTCTATCTTCGCCTTATCGTTTTTGCGCGTATAGAGTGCCCCTATGTTCCATGTGAGACGTGCCCCGATAAGGCCGTTCAGGCTCCAGTCGTGCGACATCATATCTTCAAACATGTTAAGCCCCGGATAGCCGTAGTAGCCCTGTGCGAACACACTGAGCCGTGGCATCAGTGCGGCCCTGAGCGCCTTTTCCTGTGCATCAGCAAGGCTCAGCTGCGCATTGAAGAGCTGTATCTCCGGGCGATTATTCACACCGCCGACTTCAGTCATGGCAGGTTTCTGCACGTTCTTCACCTCCATGCCACAGAATGCGCTTAGCATCGACAGCAGCATCCGCTTCTGCGACTCCAGGTTGGCAGCTTGCTGCCCGACGTTCAGGCGTTCTGCCTTCACATTCTGCCAGTCGCTCTCCGCCGCAGTTCCGCCCTTTACCATCGACATCAGCTTCCGCTCGTTGCCGGCAAGCAGTTCTTGCAAGTCGTGGTTCAGCAGCATCTGCTCGTCGAGCATCAGCAGGGCGAAGTACATCTCGTTCACACGCTTGCGTATCTGATACATCGCCACCTCCGTCTGGGCCTCCTCCACCCTGCCCTGCCGACGGGCTATCTCTGCCGCCTGACGAATGGCACCACCGTCGAAGACCGTCTGCTGGACGTCGATGCCTACCCTGTACTGGTCCTTCGTCAGCCCCTTCATGTCAATGCCCATTTGCCGGTAGGCTGCCATCATCTGGTCAGCAAAAGCCACCACGTTGCTCTGATAGGTGGCTTGCGCCGAGGCCGACACCTGCGGCAGCCATCCCTTGCGGATGTTGCTCACCGTCAGGTCGGTCGTCTTCTCTATGAGCCCGTACTGCCTGATGAGCGGATAGTTACGCTCTGCTGCCTGCTGACATTCCTCCAACGTCTGTGCACCAGCCATTATAGGCAGCAGCATCATGATTGCTAATAGTTTCTTCATTGTGTCGCATTGCTTGGTTTCGATGGTGCAAAGATACAATATTTTTTCCGTGCCTCCACTATCTTTTAAACGGGACAAATGGTCTTTTTGTTCGATTTACACACAAAAAAGGGGGGCGTTTCCCTATTTTTTATTATCTTTGCATCCAGTGATTCCATCATCAGCGTTATGAACAGACAACCAAAACTCATGAACTCGTCGCTGATGCGCGACATTCTGAGCCCTCACATTGAGCAGTTGCGCCAGCAAATCTTCCTCAGCGACGAGCTGGGCATCATCCACGGCAACAGCCAGCTGTTTCAGCATGCCATACGGCTGGACCCGCCCTTCGCCATCGACGACTACCGCTTGGGCATGGTCGTCAAGGGCCAGGCTACCATCAATCTTAATCTGGTTGAGAAACGCCTCGAAGCCGGCACGCTCGTATTCTTCGGGCCAGGCACCATCGTCAACCCCATTGATTTCTCTGCCGACTTCGAGGTGTATGGCGTTGTGCTTTTTGCCGATTTCCCCATGCCCTTCCTTTCAAGCCAGATGCCCTCTGCCTTCAACGGCCCCATGCGCGACTTTCAGCTGCAGGTCGGCAAGGCCGACTTCGAGACGGCCGTCAACATCATCGACACGCTGTGGCTCATCGTCCACCAGCCCGGCTACAGCCGTCCTACCGCCAGCAGTCTCGTGGCCGCGCTAATGCACCACTACGACGGGCTATACCACCGCCAGTCTGACGCACTGCGAGCATCGCGCACCCACGAGCAGAGCATCTTCGACCGTTTCATCTATCTGGTCAACCTTCACGCCGCTCGTGAGCACCATATCGGCTTCTATGCCGCGAAACTGTGCCTCACCGAACGCTATCTCGGCACTATCATCCGCCAGGCCAGCGGCGTCACGGCCAAAGAGTGGATTGACCGCGCACTCGTCACCCGCATCAAGGTGGAGCTGCGCCATACCGACAAGACCATCGGCCGAATTTCTGACGAGATGCACTTCGCAAACCCCTCGTTCTTCTGCAAATACTTCACGCGACTGACGTCGAAGACACCAACGGAATACAGGCTTGAGTAGACTGACGACATCCGACTGCCCCCCCGTAAGGATGCTCAAAACACTGAGAGCACACATACTTTATTAAAAAAGCACATAAATACCTTTCACTTTTGTAAGGTCAAAATCAGCAGATAACAACCTGAATCAAACCCATTTCCCCTTGCTAAATGTTAAAAAACGAACTTAAACGCAAAATATTTACGAAATAATTTGGTTTATATCATAAACTTATTTATCTTTGTCCCGTAGTTCGAACACAAGAGGCAGAGTCTTGGCTTTCTGCAGGAGCCGGGACGAAGCCGGAGAACAAGTAAATGAAATGTGTAATATCAAAAAAAAGAACAATGGAAGAAAAAAGCAACCTGACTGCCGAGCGCAGTTTGGAGATAATCAGAGAATCAATAGAGCGCAGCCAGCGCACCATCAACAAAAATTCGGCCATACCACTCATTTGGTGGGGACTCTGCGTGGTCGTATTCTCGTTGTTCATCGCCTACCTATGGAAGAATCATGGCGGACCAGCATGGAATATGCTCTGGGCCGTGTTATGGTTGGTAGGCTACGCAGGCAACAGGATAATTGACAAACGAAGGGAGAGCGTGCCGACAACCTTTGTCGGGAAGACCATCGGTCATGTGTGGGCAACGTTTGGCGTGTTCTGCTGTGGTGTTGGCATGATACTTGGTTTTATCGGCAGCGGAATGCTGCCCATGGAACTGATTATGGCCAAGGCATATGTGTTTGGCTGCATCACCAGCATCATCTCGCTCTGTTTCGGGATGGGTACGACAATCACAGGACTCGTCATCCGAAACCGCATCATTCAGGTGTGCGGTCTTATCGCAGGCATCGGCGGATTCTTCGCTGCATTGCATTTCCCCGGTCACACACAGCTCTATGTGATGGCAGTCGTGGCCTTGATTGGTCTGATTGTGCCAGGTGTGGCGATTTTCATGCAAAACCAGAAATAAGGAGGTGAAAACATGTTTAAGCCATTAGACCCACTGCTGCACTCTGAGTTGCGCCTGGCCGTCATGTCGCTGCTCATCAGCGCCGACGATGCCGAGTTCCCATACATCAAGGAGCAGACGGGAGCCACGGCGGGCAATCTGAGTGTGCAGATAGACAAACTGTCGGCGGCGGGCTACATTGAGGTGGAAAAGACTTTCAAGGGCAAGCGTCCATGCACACTCTGCCGCATCACAAAGAAAGGCCAACAGGCATTCGAAGAATACGTCGATGCACTGAAAGGCTATCTCGATGTTAGTCATAAGTAGAATGATTCTTAATTAAGGGAGCATAGTGATAAACATCATTTTATGCTCCCTTAATATCCCCTCTTAAATCCTAATCCCTCGTTTCTTTGTCCCATCCCAATTGTTCTATCGGCATTTCCATTACTGCCGCACCGTAATGGCAATCATCTTTTAAACACCAATCGGGTAAGAAGGCATATCCTCTGTTCGCGCGTGCTGATATTATAGTTACGCAGTATCACGTAACAATTCGGGGAAAGGTTTGACGCTGCCATCAACTATGCTGTCGATGCCATTAAGTATTTTTTTCCAAACAAAACGCACTACCAGAGGCGATGAAATGCGATAGGACAGGTTGGTTGGACAAACAAATCGCTGTTTATCCTAATAATATATAAAAAGTGATGTGGCTATGTACAGTTTATCACTATTTAGTTGTATCTTTGCATTTGGAGTTCGCAAACAAAGCGATTTCCAACAACATTGTGGGTTAAAAAGAAATAGCGTTTGCTATTTATTCAACATTCAAGAATGTAGGAGTTTGAGAAAGAACAATAGGTTTGAATAGATAATGGATGTTCACGCTTATTTATGCCCTATTGTTTAAGAGCATTTAACGCCTGGCAGTGCAGAATTTTCCACTTCACGGCGTTTATAATAAATTGGAGCATTAACAACAAAAATGAAATGACAGAAATGAAAACGATGAAATTTTGGAGAGTCGTCTTTGCGATTCTTGCTGCCTTTTGCCTCGCCTCTTGCAGCAGCGATAATGACGAAGAAGGGCAAAAATACCAACCAGCACACCGGTCGGCCATATTCAACGGAGTGAAATTAGTGTTGACAGATACAGATGGCAACGACCTTGGCGGCCTGACCGACATGTTCAGCTCACTGAAAATCTATGGCAACCTGTCGAAGCAATACGTTTCGACAGAAAGACTGACAGAGGACGGGATAACG
>Ga0256405_10002614_pt1 | contig 40411 bp, 40 predicted proteins | sample RumenRJG_02DNA_FD_189096 | JGI IMG/M metagenome (GOLD analysis project Ga0256405, IMG submission 189096) | Bovine rumen microbial communities from Lethbridge, Alberta, Canada - RJG_02 | ecosystem: Host-associated > Mammals > Digestive system > Stomach > Rumen | place: Canada: Alberta... | reverse complement strand
CCCTTTTTTCTTCATCACATATTTCAACAATTTTTTCACACATTGAATTATATTTATATTTTGGACTTTCTTTATTATCATTATTTATTTTATCAGGGCCTAAATAGAATTTTAACAATTCATGCATATCAACATTGTCTAAAAGAATATCTTTATTATTATTATATAATTCAATCAAATTATACATTTCATGACCTACTCCAAAATATTTAGTAGTATAATCTATTATAAAAATTATATTTGGATCACAATTGTATTCAACAAGTATTTTTGATATTTCTTCATATTCAGATGCTTCAACTTTAACAATATTGAGTAGACTATACATATATAAATTTGGTTTTTTCATATACGATTTCATTTTTTTTAAACCTTCAATTTTATTCTTTGATGAAAAAAAATATAAGTGAGCCATATTATAAATAATCTCATAGAAATCAGAAAATTTTTCATCAAAATCATCACATAAATCTTCACTTATGATTGAATTATATATTTCATTAAAAAGTTTATCTAAATTTTTTTCCATATTCTATCCTCCATATATTTTTGGGCAAATTGAGAAAACTGTATCTTTATCAATTAACATATTTAAATCATCTATAGTTTTTCCATCGCTAATTATAAGTATTTCAGATAAATCTATCTTATTTGATTTATCAAGATTATTTGTTATCATTTCTTTTATAGATACTGGTTCATTAAAATTTAATACATCATAATCCCTTTCCATTATCTTTTTAACCTTTAAATAATAATTAAATTTTATTTCCATAATATTCCTCCTTAGTTTTTATAAAATTATATTCTGCATTAATATCTGATTCAAAAAAAGCTCTAATCTTTTGTTCGTCTTTTCCGATATAAACGATTAAATTTATTAAATTGCTTCCTATATTAAGTTCTCTATCAAGTTCAGTTGGTAATTCTTTGGGGTAATCTCCTTTCCATGATAAATCACTATGCATATGATATGTTCCTAAAAATAATTCGTTTTCACCTAAATTCATTATTATTGAATTCAATTCTATAGGATCAATTGCCCAAGCTCTTTCTGATATTTCCATTCCACCTGGAATTGCATATTTTTCAATATAACTATTCATTTTTTTTGATGTTTCTTTTTCAAAACGATAATTCTTTTTTAAATTTATGACTCTTGTTATTTTATAATCATCTTCATCTTTTTCACCAATTATTACACCGAATGCTTGTTGCTCTTTTGTTTCATCTTCATAATAAATTTCGTTTAATTTTCTCATACAATGAGTAATTATATTTTCATAATCTTTTGGTCTTATATATAATTTCATGTTATCACCTACAATAGCAATTAGCTTTTTTATTTATTGGAATTATTGAAGTAGATAAATCATCACCATCAACAACAATCATTTCATTAGTAGATAAGGTTCCTATTCCTAAAATTATCTTAGCCACCTCTAATGATTGCATACTTGATATTATTCCTACCATAGCTCCTATAACTCCCACTACTTTATTTGTTTTATCTTTATTTTCTAATTCTTCAATATTACCCATCATACATTCAAAACAAGAACTACCTTTTTTATATGTATAAATAAACCCATTAAATTCATTTACTCCACCAAATACACATATTTTGTCATTATCTATACATGCTCTATTTATTATTCCTCTAGTTAACAAATTATCAGTACAGTCAACAATTACATCATATTTTTTTATAATCTCATAAGCATTTTTATCATTTAAAAAAAATTCATACTCATCAATTATAATTTCAGAATTTATTTTTTTTAATTTTTTAATTCCACTTTTAAGTTTACTCATACCAATATCTTCTTCATCATATAATATTTGTCGTTGTAAATTACTTATATCAACACAATCACTATCTACAATTCCAAGATGTCCTATTCCCATTCTTGTTAAATACATTGCTACACCCGTACCAAGTCCACCAAAACCAATAATTAACACTTTTGAATTATTTAGTTTTTCTTGTCCATCAACGCCTACATTTCCAAGAATAATGTGACGGTTATATCTCTTTTTTTCTAACTTATTCATAATAACTCCTTTCATTTTCATTATATTTTGCAATTATTATATGGTCAAATATCATTTTTTTATACTTATATAATTTTTTGTTATATTAATTATTTATATTTTTTAAAAGATGTATTAATTTTATTAATTCTGGTCTTAAAATACTATTTTTTCTTATTGCATAAGTAAGTTCATGTTTAGGAAGATCTATATCTGTTTCAATTTCAATTAGATTTTTATTTTTTATATCGTCTTCAATAAATTCTCTACTAACCACACCAATTCCCATATTCATTTTTATATATTCTTCCACTAACCAGTAATCAGTAAGTTCCCAAGTTGGAGTCAAATCTACATTTTTATCTCTAAATAAGTTTTTTATAAATTTTTTGAATATAGAATTTTTTTTACAAATTATCGGATATTTATTTATTTCATCTAACTTTATTTTTTTTGGAAAATTTTTTTTCATATCATTATTTACTACTAATACATCATGTAATTCATAAAATGGAGTAAAATAAATATCACTATATTCTATATAATCATCATTACTTATAATAAGTAAATCTACCTCTCCATTTCTTAATTTATTTAATGCTTCATTTAACGGATAATATTCAATAAAAATTTTAACATTTGGATATAATTGATTAAATCTAACTATAATTGGTAATAATATTTTTTTAGTAGTAGCATATCCAGACAATATTTTAATTACACCTTCTTCTACAAATTTGTCTTCATTATTTTTACTTTCAATTAAATTAAATATTTCAATTGCTTTACTTACATCTTTGTATAATTTTTCTCCCTCAAAAGTTAAATTTAATCCTTTTTTAGTTCTTAGAAATAATGTGTATCCTAAATTCATCTCTAAATTTTTGATTTGTCTAGTAACAGCTGGTTGACTAACATGTAAATAATTAGCTGCTAATGTAATACTTTTAAAATTAACGACATAATAAAAAACATTATATGTGTCATAACTATATTTCACATTATCCCTCCTCCAATAAAAGCATAAGCCAAATTTTTAAGTATTTCAAATATTTATTTTTTATATTATTATAACTAAAAGTTATAATGGTCATATTTGCTGCATAACAAAAAGTTATAATATAAAAAAAGTAGAATTATTTTTTCTACTTTTTCTTTTCTTTATAATTAGTATAATTACCTAAGTACTTAGTCATTTTATGATTATCTATTTCATAGATAGATTTAGCCACTTTATCTATAAAGTATCTATCATGTGATATAAATAAAACTGTACCATCATATTCTTTTAATGCTTCTTCTAACATTTCTCTTGTATCAATATCTATATGGTTGGTAGGTTCATCTAGTATTAAGAAGTTATTTTTTTGTTCTATTAATTCAAGTAGTTTTAATCTAACTTTTTCTCCACCTGATAGTGTTCCTACTCTTTTATAAATATCATCTTCAAAGAAAAAGAATTTAGTAAGTAAAGCTCTTAACTTATATTCTTCACCTACATAGTATTTTCTTACTGTATCAAATATAGTTAGTGATTCATCATCAAATTTAATCTCTTGTGGTAGATAACCTATTTTAACATTACTACCTATTTTAATATCACCAGTATATTCAATATCACTAATATTTAGTATTTCTTTTATTAATGTAGATTTACCTGTACCATTTTTACCCATTAAACAAGTTTTATCTTGATAGTTAAGTACCATATCTGCATTATCAAGTAATACTTTATCTTTAATACTAATAGATATATTATTAATTTTAAGTACATCATTACCAGATCTATCTTCTATTTTAAAATTAAGTGGTAATTCTTTTTTCTCATCTGGTTTATCTAATTCTTCAATTTTATCCAATCTTTTTTGTATACTTGCTGCTCTTTTAAAGAACATTCCACCTTCTGGAGCAGCTCTTCTACCAAATTCTTGTAGTTGTTTTATTTTTTCTTTCATAGCTTTTATTAATTTTTGTTGATCTTTATATGCTTCAAATTCCGCGAGTAGTCTTCTTTCATTTTCTTTCATATAATATGAATAATTACCATGAAATACTTCTGCTTTTCCTTTATTAATTAATATTGTTTTATTAGTTACTCTATCTAAAAAATATCTATCATGTGAACTTATTAATATAGATCCTCTATAATTTTTTAAATAATCTTCTAGCCATTCTAATGTATCGATATCTAAATGGTTAGTAGGTTCATCTAGTAATAAAATTGAAGGTTCACTAAGTATTAAAGCGGCAAAATTAACAATAGTTTTTTCACCACCTGATAATGTATTATAAATTCTATCAAGTAGTTTATCTACTTTAAATCCATCACATACTTTTAAAATATCTGTTTTTACTCTATAACCACCAATATTTTCATATTCTTCTTGTAGATTACAGAGTTTTTTAATTAATTTATCTAATTCATTTTCTTTACATTTAGTTAACTTTTCCTCGACATTTTTAATTCTTTTTTCTAATTCATAAACATGTTTTTTAGAATCTCTTATAATATCTATTACTTTAGTTTCATCACTATATACCATAGGCATTTGTGATAATGTCCCTATAGTTGCACCTTTTCTAATAGATACAGTACCACTACTAATATTTTCTTCTCCTGTTATTATTTTAAATAAGGTAGTTTTACCTGATCCATTAGGTCCAATTAAAGAAATTCTTTCTCTAGTTTTAAGTTCTAAATCAAATTCATTTAGCACATTCTTAAAACCATAGTTTTTAACTACTTTATTTATATTTAATTCTATCATGTTGTCACCCCTATTCTTATGTTTAATTATCTTGTTTTTTGTTTTTTATGTTCTAAATATTGTTCTTTAGTAATATCAAATGAACAGCACATAACTGGATATGGAACAAAAGGATACTGATATTCATGATCTCCTTCCATATTTCTAATAAAGCCTAATTTTTCCATTATTCTCCATGAACCTTGATTTAAAATAGCAGCACCTGTTTTTATTGCAGTTATTTCTACTTCATTAAACATATAATCTAGTACTGCTGTTGCTGCTTCTGTAGCATATCCTTTACCAAATTCTTTTGGATCTATATACCATCCAATATCTCTAATAGATAAATCATTATTTGGATTTTTTTCTTCATCATGATTTTCTTGTGCTGATATTTGACCAATTACTGAGTTATCTTCTTTCTTATATATTGTCCATTGAAATACATCATTACCTATTTCTTTAGAATATTTTTTCTTATAAAACTTTTCTTGTGATTTCCAATTTTCTATATCTATTTTTGGGCCACTATAATAATAAGAGTATACTTTAGGTAATTGTCCATTTATTAATAATCTTTCATCAGTTGGTATATAAGTGCTTGTTAAAATCTCCCATAATCTTTTTTGTTCTTCAAAAGTTTGTGGTTTTAATATTAATCTTTCTGTTTCTAATATTTTACTTCCCATCATTTTCATATTACTCACCTCTTAAAAATTTCTTACACTTTATAAAGAAAGCCATTTGATTTTCATTTAAGATTTTTTTATTTACCATATCTTCTAATTCTTCCATAGAAAACCATCTAACTTCTGTTAATTCATCTTTTTGAATATTTAATTTATTTATATCTAAATCTAATTTAGTATAATACATTCTATAACAATCTACTAAATCACATCCAGAGTCAAATAGAATTATTTCATTATTAGAAATATCTATTCCTAATTCTTCTTTTACTTCTGTAATTATTCCTTCATCTGGTGTTTCACCTGATTTTGGATGACCACCAGTTACTCCCCAGTCTCCTCCTTTAGAAGGGACTCTTTTTTGCATTAAAAATTCTCCCTTACTATTTTCAATAGCAATCATTACTACCATTGGATAATAACCATCTGGTATTTTATCACCTTTATAGTAAGTTAAGCTTGTTTTATTACTATCTTTATCATATAAGTCTCTTAATTCTTTCATTTTAATCACCTTTAATATCTATTTTTATTTCTTCAATTATATGTCCAATATTACCTTCTCCGGCATATTTATTTAAATCAAAGAAATTGTCATTAATATCTACCCATTCTAATTTATTAACTTCTTCTATTAAAATAACATCTTTATTTAATATACCATAATATACTTCTAACTCTTTATTCCATTTTACATATTTTAAATTCATAAAATGAATTAATGAAATATCATTTTTACTTATATTAGTTTCTTCTTGCAATTCTCTATAAGCTTCAGATAGTCCTTCATTTTCTTTTTCAATTTTTCCACCAACAAGATTATACATTCCTATATATGGTTCTTTTGTTCTTTTACACATTAGTGTTTTTTTCATATCTTTATCAAAAACAACAATTACATTATATCTTTTCATTTTAATCACCAGTCTTTACTCTTACTACTACGCCATCTACATCTTTATCAAATTTCTTCCAAGTTTTTTCTTCTACTATTTCAAATCCTACTGATAAAAATACTTGTAATGTATTATTTCTATCTTTTTCAAATGCATCATATAAATATTCTATATTATTTTTATAAGCTTCTTTTATTAATAATTTTAAAGCTTCTTTAGAATATTCTAGTCCTCTATATTTAGCTTCTATTAATATACCGCATTCATATCTATTATCATTTTTATTAAATTGATAATTAACATATCCAACATATTTATCATCTACTTTTATATAAGCAAAATATTTATTTTCATCTATTCTTTTTTGGTATGTTTCATTCCATTTAGATTGTGGGAAATCAATACAACCTGTATCATAATGATATCCAGGATATGTTACATCATATCCAGCATTATAACTCATTGTATCTGGATCTGATTCTAAATATTGTTCATATTTATATTCTTCTAATTTAGGTATCACTAATTCCATTTTTACACCTTCTTTATCATATCTATACATCTTGCGTGATAGTTTCCTTTTGTATAGAAATCTATTGCATATTTATTATAAGCAAATACTTCTATACTTATATATTCACATCCAATATTTTTTAAATAATTTTCCATTTTGCTTATTAGTTCTTTTCCTACACCTTTTGATCTAATTTTTTTAGTAACTATTAATTCTGTTATTCTACCTTTTTTAGGACATTTATAATCTAAATAATCCTCTTCTTCATATTTAACTACTAATCCCATTATTAAACCTATAGCTTTATCATCTTCTATAGCTAGAAAACATTTTCCTTCATTTTCTTTTAATTCTTCTAAATCAATTAAAGCCATTTTTTCGCGATAATCAGCTCCAACTTGATCTAAATGATCTTCATCTATTGATACAAGATATTCTTCAAGCTCAACTAATAAATCTCTAACATCTTCTAAATATTTATCTTCATATTCTACTATTTTCATTTGTCTCTCCTTGTATTTATATAATATAATTTTTCATTATCTACTTGTTCCATAAAAATAGCACCAAATTTTTCATAATAATTTTCTAATGTTGTTTTTAAATATAATTTATCAAAACCTCTTCTATTTGCTTCATCTAAAATAGCTTCATTTAATATTTTAGAATATCCTAAACCTCTATATTCTTTTTTTACATACATAGTAGCATACCAAGGTTTTAAATCTTTTCTTGATTTTAAATCTTCAGGAAATATTGAAATAAATCCCACTAATACATCTTCATCTAACAATATTAATTTACAAAAATATTTGTTATTAAATAATGATTTAATTTTATTTATTTTTTTATCTAATCTTTCTTCTGTTATATATTTATTATCTGACCATTCTTTTATTTCTAATGTTAATACTTCATTTAAATATTCTTGTTTTTCTTTTATATTATATATTTTTAACATATTTCTCCTTATCTAAACTATTTATATAATTATTAAATTCTTTAAATGATATATTAGGTTCTACTTCATAGAATTCAGTTATTGGTCTAGGTGTTCCACCTGATAGTTCTACATAATAATTATTTATTTTATTTATAGCTTCTTCTAACGTTTTAAACTCATATATACCTACTCTATCTGAATTTGGATGTTCTATTTGATATACTTTATTATTTAAATAATATAGTACAAAACAATGCATATGTTCTTCGGCTTCTACATCATTAAAATCATTTGGTTCATATATTCTGGTACAAAACATTTTATTATCTATATTTAAATTATCTAATAATCTATGCATTAAATATACTTGTTCTATACATGTACCTATTTTATGTTCTAATGTTTCTTCTATTGAAGAAGTTCTATATAATTTTCTAAAGTTTTTTAATTCATTAATATGTTCATTATTATCTATATCCAACCAACCATATTTTATATTATCCATGAATAATAAAATGTCTTTTGGAGTTTTAATATCTTCTATTTTCATAATTACCTCTCAAATACGAATACATCTTCCATATCGGTAAACGTATATGTTTTATAATTATTATTTGTATATTCTTTTATAATATTTCTCCAAAAATTATATGCTATATTATTATTATCCATAGGTTGTACTTCCCAATTTTTATGAAGATTAAAAGCTTTATAAGCTGCTTCTTTTCCAATATGATTTCTTCTATATTGTGGTAATACTAAAAATTCAGCTATACAATATCCTTCTTTTAATACTTTTAGATGTTGATTTATCATTACAAATCCCGCTATTTTATTATCATATTTTATAAAATAAACTTCTCTTGTTTTATCCGTAAAATAATTATTAAACCATTTATAATCAAATAGACATTCATCATTTATAATATTATCAATGTAAAAACTTCCATCATATAGAGCAAATTGTAATAGATTATATAGTTTATTTTTGTCTTCTATTTTTACTTTTTCTAATTCTATCATAATTCCTCCTTATTACATAAAAAAGCTCTCAATATATAGAGAGCTATCTTAAAACATTCAAAAACTAGTTTGAAGGCGTGATGAACTTTCTATATATTTTTTGTAAATTATTTAATTGTCTCATATTCATCACACTCCTTTCTTTCTACTAGGAGTATATCATTTTATAAATTAATTTGTCAATAATTTTTTAATATTTAGATAAATCACCTACTGTATCAAGTAGTAACAATATTTCTTTTGATATATCATTTGATAATTCTTTTCCTTTATTGTATTTTAAATTTTCTTCAATAACTTGTTTTAAATCAGATACTTTAACATATCTTAAATCAAAGTTACCAATTACTTCTTCTTTAGTATAATTAGTATTATTTCTATTAGGTTTAGCATTAGTATGAATTACATAATAATAGATAAGTAATTTTTTTGAATCATTTTCTTTATATCTAGTATATAAAGCTATAGGTTCTATATTTTTAAGGTGTAAATCTATTCCTGCTTCTTCTATTATTTCTCTAGAAAGGGTTACTAAAAGATCTTCATTATTTTCAACATGACCACCAATAAATTGATATGTATCATATGAATGACCCATTAATATTTCATTATTATCATTTATAAGGATTGCTTTTACTCTAGTTTCAACTTCTTTTATATCATTATCTGTCATGTTATCTTCATTAATTAATATTGTTTTCATATTAAGCCTCCCAAACTATTCATATACTAACACATAGTTATTTCTTAGTCAAATTTATTATTTACTTATAATTTTTTTTGTGCTATACTGAGCTAAATTAAGAAATATGTGTTTATTTCTAATTTTTATATTAATATGAAAGGATAGAATTATGGAGAAAAATATAGATTTACATATACATACTACTATATCAGATGGTATTATGACACCAATTGAAATAATTGATGAAGCTATAAAAAATAATGTAACAACTATTTCTATTACTGATCATGATACTACTGATGCATATACTGATGAATTAATTAATTATGCAAAAAATAATAATATTGAACTAATAAAAGGTATTGAAATATCAACTAAAACAAATAAGTCTGGTTTACATATATTAGGATATAATTTAGATATTAATAATTTAGTACTAAAAGATAAATTAGATAAAATTAAAAACTCACGTCATATTTATCTTTATGATGTAGCAAAAAAATTAGAAGAATTAGGTTATAAAGTTAATGTAAAAGAATTGGATAAAATTGATTCTGTTTCAAAAGCACATATTTATGATGATATTGCTAATAATATTGAAAACAAAGAACTATTATTAAAAACATTTAATCATATTCCTAGTAAGGGTGAATTTATTGAAACTATTATGAATGAAAATTGCCCAGCATATGTTGAAAAAATATCAATAAATCCTAAAGAAGCAGTTGAATTAATTGAACAAGCTGGAGGTATTGCTGTACTTGCTCATCCAGTTGCATATGTTCATGAAGATAATTTAACTGATGAAGAGATTTTAAATATAATTAAAACAAGTAATATCAAAGGAATTGAAGCAAACTATTTATATGTTGATAGAAATGATAATAGATTTGATGAATGTGAAAAATGGAATAAGTTTGCCAAAGATAATAATTTATTTGTAACTATTGGTTCTGATTTTCATAAGAAAGATGGTTTAAGGCCTGAAGTTGGTTTTGTTAATTGGAAGATTAATTTATCAAATGAAGAAATAAACAATATACTAAGCAATATAAAAAAGTAACAATAAGTTACTTTTTTTATTTTCTTTTTACTTTTTTCGCGCTCTCAATAAATTCATCAAATATTTTATTAGTATTTTCATCATTTAAGTTTTCTGGATGCCATTGAACACCTAAATGAAATAATTTATCTCTATTTTCAATACCTTCTATTATTCCATCAACTGATACAGCATTTATATCACAAATACCAGGATTAGCTATATGATATCTATGTCTTGAATTAACCATAATTTCTTCTTCTTTTAAAATATCATAAAGTAATGTATTTTTAAGTATTCTAAGTTTATGGGCATATTCTTCTTTAGAATGATGAATATCAGTTTCATTTTTTACATTATTATATTTATTATTTTTAAATCCTGCCATCATTTGCATACCAGCACATATTCCTAAATATGGAATATCTTTATTAAATGCATAATTATAAATGTATCTTTCATATCCATATATTTTTAAAGCACCTGGTTTTATAATCGCATCTACTCTATCTAATGATTCTTGTAAATCTTGTTTTTCTATAAATGTTAATTCATCTATTTCAGATAATCTTTTATTTTGAAAATCTTCTATTTGAGTTGGAAATATACCTACTGGTATACCACCATGTTTAGATATTTTTTCAACTATATTATTTGGAACTTCATATATTAAGTCACCGTCTTCATCTTTATATGGCCATTCAACTATTCCTATTATTGGTTTCATATTATTGCCCTACTTTCTCTAATATTTTTACTTTACCTTGAAATAAGTATTCAGCTCTATTTTCTTGATCCTCATTATCAAATTTTGGATTCCAATATTGTTCTGCTTCTAATAAATTAGCTTCATAACCCTCATAATTATTTGGTAAAAATGAATCACTTGATTTAAATAAATTACCCGTTACTAATACTCTATATAAATCAGTTGGTATTTCACCATTATGTGATATTTGATCTTTCCAAAATTCTACCCCTTTATTATCACATAACCATATTGAATGTTTTCTACTAGGTAAATTCGGATATTTTTGTTTTCTTACTTCTTCTAAAGCCATTTCCCTTTTAAATAAATTAGCCCCATATAAAAGATGGCTAGCTTCTTTTAATAGTTTAATTAAGGTTTCTTTATCTTGGTCTTCTTTTAAATAACCATTAATAACACTATTAAATGCCTCTGTACCACCATCAGTTGTATTAACTGCTGTATTATAAAATCTAAGTACATTTAAATAATTAGTTTCAAAATTATTGTCAACTACTATTTCATTACCTGGTACCCATAACTCATTATAAACTTTATTATTATGAAAATGATACATCTCTTTTTCCTTAACTTCCATAATAACCCCCCTTAAAAAAAACTATGCATTATACTAACACATAGTTTTTATTTAGTCAAATTATCTTTTTACACATCTCTATAAAATTTTTCATAATAAGATTATCTTTTTCTAATTCAATATGAAATTGTAGTCCTAATATAAATTTATCCTTATATTGAACTGCCTCTAATACTTTATCATCTGAATAAGCGATTGGTATAAACAAACCAGTTGTATTATATACACCATATCCATGCATACTTATAACATCAATTAAGTCTTTATTGTAAATACTGTATAAAATAGAATCTTTATTAATAATAATATTATGCATAGATTTTTTGATATTATCTAATGTTGCATCCATTGTACCACTTGATAAATCACCACCATGATTTTCAACTTTTTTTAAAATTGATACATCGTTTTTTTCTAATTCTTTATATTTATTATATAAATCATTATAATTTGGATTATCATTATTTTTTAAGCATTCATTATATAAATAATCATACATAACTAATGATTGCATACCAGCACATATTCCAAGTAATGGCTTATTATTTTTTATTGCATATTCTATTATTTTATAATGATCTTTTGTTATTCTATTACCGCCTGGCAATAAAAATCCATCACATTTATTTAATATTTCATCATCTGCGCTTATTATTCCAAGAGGTAATCCACCATTTTCAACTATTCTATCAACATATAAATTTGTTAATTTATAATAGTTGTTATATGGTTTATTTTCATCATTTATCTTTAATGCCTCTAATATTCCTATAACTGGTTTCATTATATCACCTACTTTATATACTAATTATATCATTTAAATAAAAACTGTATCCTCTTATTTGTCCTACAGGATTATCATCAACAATATATGATACTACATATATCATGCCATCTTCAAATTGTACTGCTCCTGTATATCCACAATTTGAATTTATATTTCTATCATAATCAATTGGAAAAATTCTTGATTCTATTTTATCTCTATCTATTTCTAACATATCTTCTTTTTTTATTAAACATCCCATAATATTTTGTCCATGATGAGCTTTACCAAAGAATTTTCCTTGATCAAATCTATAAGTTATCAAATAATAATCTTCAATTAATTTTGTTATAACTGGTCTATGACATGCGGGAATAGGCATATTATATATTTCACTCCAAGTATTACATTCATCTTCAGATATAATTTTTAAAGCATCTATACCTTTACCAGAATTTTCTCTCATTAAAGCTACTATTTTATTATCTATTTTAATAGAAGATGTTTCACATAAATTATAATTAGGATTATGAACTAATATCTTTTTATCAGTCCAAGTATTTCCTAAATCATAACTATAATATATCAATGTATCTAATACTTCATTTCTTTCATGTGTAATTAATATCCACTTATCTTCTAATTCTAATATTTTATCTGGAACAATTCCAGTCATTGTAGTTTTAATTTCTTTTTTAACATTTAATTCTTCATCTAAATAAAACATATAAATATAACTATTTTTCTTGTCCTTATCATCATATAAATACCATGGACTTGTTACAATAATATCTCCATTTTTCATTTTATTAATTCTAGGAGCATCCCATCTACCATTGTCATCTAGTTTAGTTTTAATAACTTTTCTATCACTCCAAGTTATACCCTTATCATCTGAAGTAGTTATACATATATTAAATATTTTATCTACCATATCCATTTCTACAAACACACATATTAATTTATTATCAACTAATATTAAATCCGGAAATGCTCTATATAGTTTTTCATCTTTACTGATATTATATTTTTTTATCATATTACACCTACTTATAAATATTTAAATAAAAATTTTTAAATAATTGAAAGTTTAATGCATTACTTATATTTTTTTCATAGTCTTCCATAGTAATCCATTCTACTTTTTCTACTTCTTCTTTTTGTAACACTAAATTATTGATATCTATATCTATTTTTAACATATAGTATTCAAAAAACTTTCTTTGTCTTCGCTCAGAAGCAATAAAAATTAATTGTTCTTTATCAATATCTAATCCTAATTCTTCTTTTAATTCTCTTATACTTGCTTCTAAACTAGTTTCACCTTTTTCAACAGCTCCACCAGTTATTCCATAAGTATTAGGTTTATTATCATCACTAGATGATCTTACTTGTACCAATAATTCATCATTACTATTAACAATCCATATAAATGTACTCATACTATATTCATTATCAGTAAATTCGCTACGATATTTTGAAATACCAGTTAACTGCTTTTGTTCATTATATACATCTTGTAAATCCATAAAATCACCTACTTCACTTTATTATTATATTTATCTATATAATAATTAAACATATCTTGAACTATAGTATTTCCATATTTTTTTATTTGATCAAAATTACTCATTAAATTATAAAATTTTTGTTCTTCTAATATTTCATTTAAGTATCTAATAGATAAATAACTTAATGCATATCCATCATAATTATCATTACTAAAAGAATTACCATGTTCTAAATTGTTTAATTCAGGTATTATTTTTGTATTATCTTTTACCTTATTAAAATATAAATTAAATTTTACTTCATCTAATAATTCATTTTTTTCACCTGATAAGAATTGTGCCATACCTTCATCATACCAGACAATTCTTTTTGAATAATCATTTTTAAGTATATATTTCATATATAAAATATGAAACAATTCATGACATGGTAAATATAATTTTTTCCTATATTTAGGACTATCAACAATAATATTAGGATCAATATATGCATTTATCATTCCATTATCATATGTTCCAATAGCATAAGATGGTAATGTATCTTTTCTACCTCTTATATCATAAATAAAATTTCTAAATTTATCTATATCATCAAAATAATTTATTTTAATTGGTTCGAGACTATCAATTTTAAATATTTTTTTATATTCATCAATTTTATTAGGTAGTATATCATCTAATTTATCTGTTATATAATTTAATGAATCAGGTGAATTTAATATATATAATTTATTATTATATTCATTATATATTTTTTCTGTTTCTTCTTTACCAAATTCACTGTCAAACACTATTTTTTTTACATATTCATTGTCACAATTTTCTAATACACAATTCATTAAAGTATAATAATTAGTATATGATACTTGATTATTATTTAATAAATCTTCTAATGAGCAATCTAATTCTTTTAATTCATATTTTTGTTTTGATAAAAGAATCGCAATACCCTCTCTAATCCACAATAATGAATTTCTAATATTTCCTTTATCTTCATGACATACATGTACAAATTCATGTACTAGTAATTTATAGAAATCATCTAATTGTTTATCAGTATGGCCTTTTCTTGTAATTAAAGCTTTATATGATAACATATGTATAAAATAATAGTTATCATCATAACTCATATTACCTACTGATGATTCTGATAATTGATATTTTCGATATTCTGAATACCTATCTACCGTATCATATAATTTTATTATTAACTTTTTATTTAATTTATCAATATTAAAAAATTTAAATATATTATCTTTTTCTTGTTCAAAATATTTAATAAAATCTTCTATATATTCTTTATCACATTCATTATAATTAATTATATATTCATCAGTTTCATATTTCATTTATCTCACCTTCTCACCAAATAGAGAAATTGCTTTATCTAAACATGGATCAATATTATTTTTATAATCTTCAATTGTTTTATAAACATAATAATCTGGTTCAAATATTTGTGGTATAAAGAATTCTTTATTCTTTTTCATTTCTTCAAATGGTATAAAGTATTTATCATTAATATTAATTTCATTAACTAAATCATCTTTAATTGAATATCGATATTTATCCATACTGCATTCTTTATCAAAATAGAAATATTTATTTGAAATTGGTAAGATAAATTCATCAAAATCATTTCTTGGAGCATTTCCAAAACAATTTAACGATGTACCTATACCAGTTCCAATAAATTTACTACCAATATTTTTTAAATCAAATATTGCCCATCTTCCACCTGAAAAGACAAATTCATCCACTAAAGTTATAACTTCTTTATTTTTTAAATAATCAATTAAAACATTAATAACATTACTATTACCACCAGTATTGCCCCTAATATCAACAATATATTTGCTTATATTATTTAATTCTGATTCTTTTTTTATAGCATCTACAAATTCTTGCATTTGTCCTTCATATTCTTCTCTACACTTATTAAATACAATATACATTTTATCATTAATTACTTCATGATAATAATTATCTTTCATCGTATTTATTGGAAGCAATTTTTCTTTTTCTTCTTGTAATTTTCTTTTAATTATTTGATTATCTTTTAACACTTCATATTCAATTTCAATACAATTATTATCAATAGAAGGTAATGATTTAAGTTTATCAATAGTACGAAGTACTACTTCAATAGGCATAGTTAAATATTCTTCAGTTGAATAAGCAGTCATATCTTTTATTTCTTCTATTAATTTGGATACTTCTATATTATTTATTTTAAGTAATTCACTATATAATAAATCCTCATTATTTTTATCAGTTCTTATTATATATAATTTATTATCAATATATCTTAATCTAACAGGTAAATTATGTGATTCTCTCCATATTAATTTAGTATGAGAATCATATATACCAAATATTTTTTTTATTATTACATTTCCAACATAATAAAAGTCATATTTATCTTCTAATTTGTACTTATCTAATACTTCTTCTACATATTTATTTAATTCTTCTTTAGTTATATTAAAATACATATCTAAATGTTTTTCTTCTATTAATTTTAACATTTCATTAATTAATTCTTTATACATAGTATCACCTACTTTTATAAATATAGCCCAAATGATTTTCAGGAAACCCTTTAGCTAAATCATCCCAATTACAATTATCATATTTAAATCCTACTTTTTCATGTAACTTAATAGAAGGAATATTATCCTTTTCAATTCCTACAATTATTTTTGAATAATCTGTTTTTTTTATTTCTTCAATAGCAAGTTTTAGTATTTTTTCAGCGTACCCATTTTTTCTACATTCTTTATTAGTAAAAAGTGAAAATAAACACCATGATTTTTCTTCATATTCATAACCATTAATCATAGATATTAATTTATTGTTATCTATTTGTAATATTAAAAATGAATTAAAATTATTATTAAATAAGAAATCTAAATGTTCATTTATTTCATTAATATTAGCTAATTTATCATCATCATTTTTAAATAACTCATCTATTAAATTTAAATATAATTGTTTATTATCTTTATAATCATCTGATTTAATAATTTTATACATAGTATCACCTACTTGTTATTTAATTTAATGCAAAATGGTACAATTTCATTTTTAAAAAATTCTTCAAAATTAATATAATTATCTTTATTATCAAATAATTTAGATATTTCATCAATATGAATAAAACCATTATTTTTCTCTACTTGTAGTCTTTTTTCTCTTGTTTCTTTATCTACATATTTACTTTCTAAGTAGTATGCGATTGATCTTACTAAGTATTCATTAAGAAGTATATATGAATTATCTTCTCTTATTGAATTATGATAAGCAAACGGTAATCCTGTTTTTGTTTCATTAAATAAATTTATAAAATTCATATCTTTAAAATACTTTTCTACTAGAGGTGTGATATAAGGATGAGAAAATTCATGAAATAATGTATTTAATTTATTTTTAAATACAAAACTATTTTCATCTTTACCTATATTATCAACTCTTTGAATATAATATTGATTATTATCTATTAATATGCCTTGTGAACCAGTTGTAAAATTATACAGTTTTATACTCATATTACCTAGCTTATATCCATAAAAATCTAATATTATATTTTCCTCAAAATTATTATTCATTGATTCTTTAAAACTTCTAATTATTTCATCATATAAAGATTTATGTTTGTTATAAAATTCTTCATAATTTGATTTTAAAACAAAATCTTTTAATAATGTTTCTATTTTTTCTTTATTAAATTTTGAATTTCTTTTTATAACCCTTTCCTTTAAATCATCATTTTCTATTATATTATAATTATCATCCATTGAAAGTGCTATATGAGCAGGTTGATTATAATCAGTACTTATACCATACTCTTTTATATAATTATATAACTCATCACTCATATTATTTTTACATAAATTATACATTTCTCTACAGTATGTAGGTAATTCTTCAATAAATAATCCTTTATATAAGGTATTATCTAAATCTTTATCTACAGTATATAAAAGTCCATATAAAAGCTCTAATCTTTTATCAAATTCTATAGTCATATTATCACCTGCTTTAATCAATTGGTTTTAAGTCTTTAACCCACTTAAGTAAATCTTCATTAGCTTCTTTTATTTCTTTTTCAATTATTTCTTTTGATTTTCTTTTATCATTTTCATCTAAAAAATAAATACTTCTACTAACAGAATCTCCATATACAATATTCTTATCTATACCTTTTAATTCTGGATGTTTATCTAAATATTTCATGTGCACTTGAAATGCTTCTTCTTTTGTTTCATATCTAAAACCATTTGGTATATTTTCAAAATTATATGCACCATCAAATTTAACATAGCAATGTGTACTAATACTTGGATATGCTGTATAAACCATATCATCTTCATAAAAAACTATATGTCCACTTTTTATTAATTCTTCTTTTTCTTCTAGAGGAGCAATATATTGATATAGTTCTATATTACTATGTCCTGAACAACATGCATATGTTTTATACCCTTTTCTATTTAATTCTAAAATTGCTTCAGCTATATCATCATCTATTTCAACTATTTTATCATTATATTCTAGCTTTTCTAAATCTAAAAATTTACTCATCTTATCACCTACTTTTATTATATCATTAATAAAAATCTATTTAAATAATGTTTACTTTTATTTTACACTAAAAAAGGTTAGTATTTCTAACCTTTTACAACTATATTAACTAATTTTTTAGGAACAGTTATTACTTTAACTATTTCTTTACCTTCTATAAATACTTTAACATTATCTATAGATTTTGCTAATTCTTCCATTTGTTCTTTTGTAGTATCACTATCTACTTCTATTTTTCCTCTTACTTTACCATTTACTTGTACTATCATTGTAAATGTTTCTTCTACTAATTTAGATTCATCTACTTCTGGCCATTTAGAATTACATAGAACATCACCTAAATTATATTGTTCATTTAATTCTTCAGTAATATGAGGTGCGATTGGATTTAGAAGTGTTAATAACAATCTATAATCATCTTTAGTAATACCATCTTCAAATTTTTCATATTCATTTAACATTATCATTAAAGCTGATACAGCAGTATTATATTTTTGTACTAAAATATCGTTTGTAACTTTTTGAATTGTTTGATTAGCTAATGTTTCATTAGTATATCCTTCTTTATCATTTAACTTAGAACCTATTCTTTCGATTCTATCTAGGAATCTTTTACATCCAGCTAAAGAATCAGTACTCCAAGCTGCATCTTCTTTATAGTCACCAATAAACATTTCATATGTACGAAGTGCATCTGCTCCATATTCCTTAACAACATCATCTGGATTAATTACATTACCAAGTGATTTACTCATTTTAACACCATTAGATCCTAATATCATACCATGAGATACTCTTGTCCAAATCATTTCTTTATTAGGAACTAAACCAATATTGTATAGGAATTGTACCCAGAATCTTGCATATAATAAGTGTCTAGCTGTGTGTTCCATACCACCATTATACCAATCAACTTTATTCCAATATTTCATAACATCCATATTTGCAAATTCTTGATCATTATGTGGATCCATAAATCTTAAGAAATACCATGATGATCCTGCCCAGTTAGGCATTGTATCTGTTTCTCTTTTAGCATCATGACCACATTTTGGACATTTGCAATTGACAAATGATTCAATTTTAGCTAAAGGAGATTCTCCATTATCTGTTGGTTCATATTCAGCAACATCTGGAAGAAGTAGTGGTAATTCTTCTTCTGGTACTGGAACCCATCCACACTCAGGACAGTTAATCATTGGAATTGGTTCTCCCCAGAATCTTTGTCTTGAGAAAATCCAATCACGCATTTTATAGTTATTTGTTTTTCTAGCAACACCCATATTAACTAATTTATCAGTAATTTTTTCTTTAGCTTCCATAACAGGCATTCCGCTAAATTCTTCTGAATTAATAAGTCTTGCTTCTTTATTATTTAAATATTCACCTTTTTCATAAGCACATTTTTCAGTATCTCCACCTGTAATTACTTCAATAAATTCTAGATTATGTGCTTTTGCATATTCAAAGTCTCTTTGATCATGACTTGGAACTGCCATAACTGCACCTGTACCATAATCACCTAAAACAAAGTCTCCTAAGAATACTGGAACTTCTTTACCATTAACTGGATTAATAGCTTTAATTCCTTTAACTTCTACACCTGTTTTATCTTTATTAAGTTCTGTTCTATCCATACTAGATTTCATACTAGTTTCTTTGATATAAGCTTCTACTTCTTCAACGTTCTCAACTCTTGGCATTAATTCTTTAATTAATTTACCATCTGGTGCGATTACAAAGAAAGTAATTCCATAGATTGTTTCAATACAAGTTGTGAATATAGAGAATTTACCTCCACCAACAATATCAACATCTACTTCTACACCAGTTGATTTACCTATCCAATTTATTTGACCAAGTTTTACTCTATCAGCAAAATTAGTATCATCTAATCCTTTAAGCAAATCTTCAGAATATGATGCCATCTTAAGCATCCATTGTGATTTTTCTTTTTGTTCTACTTGAGAACCACATCTTTCACATACTCCACCTGCTGCATCTTCATTAGATAAAACTGTTTTACAATTTGGACACCAGTTAACTGGAATAGTATCTTTATAAGCCATTCCATGTTTATAGAATTGTAAAAATTGCCATTGTGTCCATTTATAATAATCTGGATCAGTTGTTGAAAATTCTCTTGACCAGTCAAAAGAGAAACCTAATGTTTTCATTTGACCTTTAAATGTCTTAATATTTTCTTTTACAGCTTCTTTAGGATGAATATGATTTTTTATTGCATATTGTTCTGCAGGTGCTCCAAAAGCATCCCAACCCATTGGATATAAAACATTATATCCTTGCATTCTTTTCATACGAGCTAAAGCATCTTGTGCTGTATAGCTTCTAACATGTCCTACATGAAGTCCTGCTCCAGATGGATATGGAAATTCAACCAATATATAATATGGTTTTTTATCACTTTTATTTAGAGCTTTAAATGTTTCTTTTTCATCCCAATACTTTTGCCATTTCTTTTCTATTTCTTTAAAATTGTACATAATATCTCCCTTTCTAAAAATTAAAAAAGTATTATATATATAAGGGCGAAATATCCGCGGTACCACCTTATTTCCATAATACTTTATGCTTATTATCTTAACGCGATTAACGATAAAGCTCCAAAGCAAGTTCATAATATCTTTATAAGAAGTTTTCACCAACCACTTCTTCTCTAAGTATAAATTTATTACTACTACTCTTCTTCCTCGCTTTTTAAACTATTAATAGTATAGTATAAAACCAAAATTAAATCAAGCATTTTTTTATTTTTATAAAACACAAACATATTTTTGTGTTTTATATTTACATTAAGGTATATTACTGATATACTTTATATAGGAACATTTAATAGTTGGGTGATTGCCAATCTTCTTAAGGAAGGGAGGCGTTATAATGAACAAGAAAGATTTGTTAATCTTTTCTCAAGTAATTCTTATCTTCTCTTTAGTATTATTACTATTCGTAGTTTTAGTCTAAAAGAAAATCACCTAACACAACTTTGATTAGGTGAACCCAATTTTATTGGCAACACTCAACACGAGATATTGAATGTTCCTTTTTTATTTTATGAAGATAACTTCATCTATATACATAATATCATATATTCTATTATATTTCAATATGCTCTATTTGATTATTATTTTTTATCTTTCTTTTTCTTTTTTTTCTTATTTTTCTTCTTATTATCATCTTCAATTGTATCTATTTCATATCTAGATTCTAAAAAATCATCAATTCGATCTTGTATTACACTTCTTTCTTCATAATCTTTTATTTCTCTTCCGATTGAATTTATTTCTTTTTCTATTTCATTTCTTTCTTTTTTTAATTTTCTCATATTTAATCCTTGTTCACTTAATTCTTCTCTTAATAATCTTTTTCTTTTTATTATTTTAAATAAATCTATTAAAGAATCTTCTAATGGATTAAATTTATCATCAGTTTCTAATAATTTATCATAATCATGTAATTTATCATATAAATCGAATCTATAATCATATTTATCATCAATAGCTTTTTGATTTAAAGCATTTATAATTATCATATTTATTTCTTCTCTATCAAGTTTTGGATATTCACATAATATTTCTTCTTCCATATCCTCAATTGTTTCAAAATCGATTATTTCGTCAGTTATTTTTTCAAGTTTTTTTTTCTTCATAAGGATTCCCCCTTTTTCGTAATGAATATTATACATTTTTTATTTATAATGTCAATAAAAAAGAACTATCCCCAAGGAATATCTTTTGGATTAGTTCTTTTTTCATTAATTATTTCTTCTACTATTTTACCACTATTCATTTTTATGATTCTATCACCTATTAAAGCAATACCTGGGTTATGTGTAACTATAATCATAGTAGTTCCTATTTTTTCATTTGCTTCTACTAATGATTCTAGTACTACCTTACCAGTTTTTTCATCAAGTGCTCCTGTAGGTTCATCACAAAACATTACTTCTGGTAGTTTAGCTAAAGCTCTTGCAATACTAACTCTTTGTTGTTCTCCACCTGATAGTTCATGCATATATTTTTTCTTATGTTTAGTAAGGCCAACTGTATCAATAATTCTATCAACATCTGCTTTTGTCTTTCCTAAACTTGCTCCAACTAAAACATTTTCATAAACATTTAAGTGTTCAAGTAGATTATATGTTTGAAAGATAAAACCTAAGTTTTTCTTTCTAAATTTAGTCATTTTCGCATCTCTATATTTAGATATAACTTTTCCATTATATTTAATTGTTCCTTTAGTTATTTTATCTAATCCTGATATAACATTTAACATAGTTGTTTTACCAGATCCAGATGGACCTAATATTACAAGAATTTCACCTTTTTTAATATCAAGATTAATATTATTTAAAACTGTTGTTTTTAATTTGCCTGATTTATATATTTTATATACTTTTTTAATTTCAATTAAATTCATATTATACCTACTCTCTTTTTAAAGCGATTGCTAAAGGAATTTTATTAAGTACACGTTTAGAGAATGCTAATGCTAAATAATAAGCTACTAAAAGTCCAACTAGACCTATTCCTAAAGCAACAGGATCTGCTTCTATTGGAATAGCCATTTCTGTATCACCCATTAATGCTTTCATAATTGCTTTAAGTATTTGAATCATTACTGGAATTGAAAGTAAATAAGCGATAACAATAAATGGTGTATAAATATTAAGTATTACTTTAGATATACGTTTATTTTCATATCCTAGTACTTTCATTAATGAAATAGTTTTCTTATTTTCTTCAACTACGATATTTGCTATTACCATAATGATTATTAAAGCCATTACTGAAGCAAATAGAATAATTATATATACACTACCATTAAATCTATCCATTTGAACTTCAATATTTTCTTTTAAATCTTCTAGATTCATTAAATATACAATTTTTTCAGCTTCTTCTTTTGGTAATTTTGACATTTCACTATATTTTTCATTAGTTGAATATACAGTTGAATATGAATCTTTAGGTATACCTATTTTTTCATTAAGCCCTTCTCTATTAACATAAGCTCCAAATCCCATTACTTCTTCAGAAATATCAATTACTTTATAAGAAACTTCTAAGTCTTCATGTTTTACTGTAAACGTATCGCCAATATCTATTTTTAAATTTTCCTTAATATTTCTACTTACAATAGCCCCATTTTTATCTTTTAATTTAGATTTAATATCTTTTTCTTTTTTATTTAATATTTTAATATATTTACTATCTGTATCAATACCATTAATAGTAAATGTTTGTTCATCTTCTTTATATTTTTTAACTTTACCATCTTTATGTTCAACAGAATTTAATCCCATTGTTAAATTAATTAAATAATCTGATTTATTATCATCACCTGGTATTTGATTAAATCCATTTGAGAATGCCATATATTTATAATCTAATCCACCAAATGTTTTATCAATAACATTATTAAATATATTCATACCTATTAATATTAATGTTAAAAGTAATCCTGTTAGGAATGATGTAATTGTAACTATAAATAATTTACCCATTGAACGGAACGCTAATGAATATTTAAATCTTTGATTAAATGGTAATGGTTTTGTTATTTTATTAACTAATTTAGAGAATAAATTTACTTTTAAATTTGATCCTTCTCTTAAAAGTTGTAATGGTTTTTTTCTTAACATTATTAAAGCAATAATATAACTTAATAATGAAAGTACTATTGTTGGTGTAAGTATAGATGAAACCAAATACTTCATATTAATACTATAATTAGAAAGTGGTACTGCATAATAGCTTCTTAAAATAGTTGCGATTGGTTCTGATATTACATTTCCAATTAAGAATCCTATAATACCACCTATAATAGATCCAATTATTGGATATACTAAATAACTTGCTGCTATACTATATTTATTATAACCAAGTGATTTTAATACACCAATTTGTAATCTTTCATCTTCAATTCTTTTCTTAGTAATAATAATTATTATTATTACAGATATACCTAGTAATAAATATAAGAAGTATTCAGCAAATAATCTATCTGACCAGAATTCAAGTTGTAATTCTCCAATACGAGTAATTCTAAGTATTGTACTCATATCCATAACTATATCATCTTTATTATTAAAGATTTTAAATACTGGATCTTTATAAGTATTTTCTTCTGTTTTTTCTGTTTTTTCAGCCTTTTCATTACTATCTGAACTAGTACTTGCAGATGCAGATATTTTAAATTTTCTATCTGGTTTAAAATTATATCTTATAGAATAACTATTTTCATTAATACCTACTATATCACTATAGTTATCTTGATAAACATAAATAACATTGTTATTTTTTTCATCAAATATAGGCATTGATAAAGAAATAAGTGGATAAATATAATCAGGTGCGTATGTAAATCCAACTATTTTATATTTAACTCCATTAATCTTATATGTATCCCCTACTTTTAATTTGTTCTTTTTAGCAGGTGCTGGCATCATTGTAATTTCTTTATCATTTTTTGGAAGTCTTCCTTCTAATACATATGGTTTATTCATTTTTTTAGATTTATTATAAGGAATTACCTTAATTAAATGTTTACCATTTTGTACTGTTTTAGAATATTCTTTTTCATAATAGAAATCATTTGATTTTGTATATTTTTCTATTTTAGCTTTTTCATATGGTTCTAATGCATTATATTTATTTAAAATTGCTAATGTAGAATAAATAATATTTACATCAAAGTTAGGTTTTTTTACAAATTCTCTATATGCATAAATAACTTGTTTTTCTTCTTCTGTAGCATCTTTTAAACTAGTTTTTAACATGTCATCTACATCTTTTTCTTTAAAATCTTTTGTTAAATCTATATTAACTCCTACTGTAATATCTTCAACATTTTGTTCATCTAAATAACTATAGTATTTATCCTCTAGTCTATCAACTGCACTATTCATACCTGTATATACAGCAGTTGATAAAAGAACTAAGAATACTATACCAAGCATTTGGATTTTTTTCTTCTTTAATCCTTTAAAGGCATTTAAAAGTAGTAATTTCATTATGCCCACCTCAATTCTGATGCATCTTTTATTTCTTTGTTTTTGATTATTTCTTTTATTTCTCCACTATTCATCTTTATTACTGTATTAGCCATATCAGCAATAGATGGATTATGAGTTACTATAATCATTGTTGTATTATATTTTTTATTAATTTTTTGAAGTAAGTTTAATACATTTTTACCAGTTTCTTCATCTAATGCTCCAGTTGGTTCATCACAGAATAATACTTTAGGATTTTTTACTAAAGCTCTAGCGATTGCTACTCTTTGCATTTGCCCACCACTCATTTGATATGGATATTTTCTTCTGTGATCATATAAACCTACTTCTTTTAATATATCTTTTATTTTAAGAGGATCAGTTGCTAATTCCTTACCTAATTCAATATTTTCTTTAACAGTTAAATTAGATACTAAATTATAACTTTGAAAGATAAATCCTAAATTATCTTTACGATATTTAGTTAATTCTTTATCAGAATATTTATCTATTCTATTATCATTAAAATAAACTTTACCATGTGTTGGATTATCTATACCTGATAGTATATTTAACATAGTACTTTTACCAGATCCAGATGGACCTAATATAACAACTATTTCTCCTTCTTCTATTTCTAAATTTATATCTTTTAAAGCATGATTTTCGCTTGAAAAGTTTTTATATGTTTTAGTTACTTTTTCTAATTTATAAAGCATACTCTTACCTCCTTAGCACACATATAAAATGATACACTATTTTTAATATAAAATCAAATAGAACATAAAAATTATATCTAAAAAAGAATTGTCATTCTACCAACTTTAAGTTGAATTTTGTCAACTAGTCTTAACATTTATTTATTTTTTTGTTATAATACATTCTTAGGTGGGTTTTATGTATGAATTATTTTCAAAAAAAAATTATATAGAATTTATTGTTATATCTGATTTACACTTATGTAATAAATTGGATAGAATTGACTTACTCTATAAAGCATATGAATATGCTGATAAAAATAAACTAAAATATGTTATTAATTTAGGTGATTTATTTGATTCTTATATGCCTCATAATAAAAATGATTTAAAAATAAAAACATTATCTAAGCAAGTTGAATACGTTATTGATAATTATCCTTATAGTGATACTATTAAAACATTAGTATTATATGGTAATCATGATTATTATTCTAAACTATATTATCATAAAGATATTGTTAAATGGTTAAGTGACGCTAGAAGTGATTTAATTAATTTAGGTTATGGAGAAAATTATATAAATATAAAGGATAATTTTATTAAATTACAACATGAAATAGATTATCTTAAAAATTATAAAAAAAATTTAGAAACATATATTACCCTACTTGGTCATTATCATAATTACAAAGTAAGTATTAATGATAATAATATTTATGTATATGCTCCTTCACTTTCTGATTTAAAAATGAATAATATTAATTCATCTATATTACATATTAGAATAGATTTTAATAATGAAATGTTTTCTAATATAAATATTAAATGTGTAGATATAGAAAAAAACATAATAACAAGTGAATTTGATACCAATATAAATATGAAAGTTAAAAAGCATCAATTAATTAAAGAAAAAATAAAAGAAAATCTGTAAGAATAAATCTTACAGATTTTTTAAAATAATGTCATTTGACTTGATTCATCCATACCATCAAGTATTCCCATTAATCTCATTTTATCAATTAAAGTTTGTGATATTTTACAACGTTTTTGTAAATCTTCAATACTTATAAATGGTCTTTTTTCTCTTTCTTCAACTATGTTATTAGCAACTGATTCACCAAGTCCATCAATCGCTGTAAATGGAGGAACAATATCTGTATCATTTTGTGGAACCCAAACTTTAGCTTCACTTTTATACAAATCAATATTTAAATATTTTATTCCTCTAGCGCTTGATTCTAGAGCTAATTTTAAACTTTCAAGTTGACCATTCTCTTTATTAGTTGCTTCATATCCTTTATTTTGAATTTCAATAATTTTATTTTTAATATCATTATATCCCTTCATCATTGATTCAATTTCAACATCAGTTGCTTTTGAAGAGAACCATGATGCATAGAAATATACAGGCATATGTACTTTATACCAAGCAATTCTAAATGCACTTATTACATATGCTGCTGCATGGGCTTTAGGGAACATGTATTTAATCTTATGACATGACTCTATAAACCAATCAGGAATATTAGCTTCTTCCATTGTTTTAACATGTTCTTTCCATGTTTCTGGATCTTTAGTTGCTTTTCCTTTACGAACAAATTCCATTATTTTAAATGCTTTTATAGGTTTAACACCATGATACATTAGATAAACCATAATATCATCACGGCAGCCTATAGTTTCACTAAATGGAACTACATTATTTTTTATTAATTCTTGAGCATTTCCTAACCATACATCAGTACCATGAGAAAGTCCAGATATTTTAATAAGTTCGGCAAATGTTGTTGGTTTGGTATCTTCAACTAATTGAATAGTAAATGGTGTACCAAATTCAGGAATACCTAAAGTACCTGTTTTACACATTATTTGTTCTTTAGTAACACCTAATACTGAAGTATCTGTGAATATGCTCATTGTATCTTTATCATCAAGTGGCACTTTAAGAACATCTGTACCAGATTGCATTCCTATCAATCTTAATTGAGTTGGATCTGAATGTCCTAAAATATCTAGTTTTAATACACACTCTTCTATTGAGTGATAATCAAAGTGAGTTGTTCTCCAAGCAGAGGTTGGATCTTCTGCTGGAAATTGGAAAGGTGTAAAATCAAAACATGATTTATAATCTGGTATAACAACAATTCCACCTGGGTGTTGTCCGGTTGTTCTTTTAACACCCGTACATCCAATAGCAAGTCTCTCTACTTCTGCTGTACGCATAACAACATTATTATCTTCACAGTATCCCTTAACAAAACCAAATGCTGTTTTATCAGCTACTGTACCAATAGTACCAGCTCTATAAACATTGTCTTCACCAAATAATACTTTGGTATAAGCATGGGTACTTGCTTGATTTAAATCTGAGAAGTTAAGGTCTATATCTGGTACTTTATCAGCATTAAATCCTAGGAATGTTGCGAATGGCATATCTTGTCCATCTTTTATCATATCTTCATTACAATTTGGACATTTTTTATCTGGTAAATCAAAACCAGATAAATATTTCTTTCCTAATGGTTCTCCATTTTCTTCAAAAATACTCATCTTACATTTTGGACATCTATAGTGAGGAGCAAGTGAATTTACTTCTGTTATCCCCATTAAAGTTGCGACAAAACTTGATCCAACAGATCCACGGGATCCAACTAAATATCCTTCATCATTTGAGTGTTTAACTAGTCTTTGAGCAATTAAATATATTGGATCAAATCCTGCTCCTATAACTCCACCTAATGATTTTTTCAATAATTTATCTAGCTCATTATCATCCATTTCTGGATTTTTTTCTTTTAAACCATTTCTAACTAATTCTTTAACTTGATCTGAACCTTCTACCATTACTTTATGTAGTTTTTCAAATGCTTTATCATTATCCGGTTCTTTTTCTTTAATTGTATTTAGAACTATATCACCATATAATTCGGTAGCAATACGCTCTTCTATAGATTGTGGTAATGGATTCCCATACCATTCTTCAGCTTTATTATATACTAAGTCTGTAACAACCCTTGGACAATCTAAGTAAGAAAGTCCATCATCAGCTTTTACTCTAGGTGAGAATGGTGTTCCTCCTGTATCAGGTATTACTTCTAATTCATCAACCATATCTAGTACTTTATTGGTATTTTCAACAACTATTTCATATGCTAAATCATCATCTAAGAAATTAAAATCATCTAACATTTCTCTTGTTGTTCTAAAATGTTGTGATGGTATTTCTTTTATTTCACGTTTTGCTAAAGGATGTCTTCCACCACCTGGTACTTTTTGATTAACAATTATTTTTCTAAATATTTTATCTTCTCTATTAAAGTGATGAACATCTCCAGTAGCAACTATTATTTTTCCTGCCTCTTTAGTAGCACTTATTATTTTTTTAATATGGCTTTTTAATTCTTCATATGATTTAAAATCACCTAATTGTATTAAATGATCATATACTTCAGGAGGTTGAACTTCAACATAATCATAGAAATTAATTATATTTGTTAATTCTTCTCCTTCTTTACTTCTTGCTTCATTAAATACTTCAGATTCATAACATCCACTACCTATTAAAATTCCTTCTCTAAGTTCATTTAATTTACTTCTTAGTATTCTTGGTGTTTTATAAATATAAACTGTATTTGCTAGAGAAATAATTTCAAATAAGTTCTTTAATCCTTGTTGAGTTAAGGCAATTGCATTAAAATGATATGTACGTCCAAATTTATATATTTCATCTTTTGATACTAATCTATCTAATGATGAAATAGTTTCATAATTTAATGAATCTAATTTTTTTATCATTTTGTCAAATACATATGCGGTTCCCTCAGCATCATAATCTGCTCTATGGTGAGCATCTTCATCCCAAGGTACATTATATCTTTTAACCAAAGCTGATAAACTATGTCTTGCATATCCTTGATCAAGAGTTCTTGATAATTCTAATGTATCAATTACTGTATTTTTAAATTCACCTAAATTATATTTATTCATAGCACTAACCATAAATGAAATATCAAATTTAGCATTATGAGCAACTAATGGAGCATCACCTATCCACTCTAAGAATTTTTTGGTTACTTCTTCTTCATTAGGTTTTCCTTTAACCATTTCATCTGTAATTAAAGTAAGCTCTGTAATCTTATCAGGAATATGTCTTCCTGGATCTATTAATTCATCAAATCTATCTGTTATAGCACCATCTTTTATTTTAACAGCACCTATTTCAATCATTTGATCAATTCCACCAGCATTAAATCCAGTTGTTTCTGTATCGAATACAACAAATTCTGTTCCAAGTAACTTAGTATCAGTTGGTCTTACAACAATATTTACTGTATCATCAACAAGTGTTAATTCAGTTCCATATAATCCTTTAAAAATTGGAGGATTTTTTTGTTGTTCTAATAATTCATTTAGTTTATTTTTTAATTCTTCAGTCTCTCCATTTTCTTCTATTTCTTTTTTTACATTATCTATTTCTTCAGAGATTTTTTTTCTTATTTTTTTATTATGTCCTTTAATAATTCCAAAGGAAATTGGAAAGCCTTGACATCCACTATGATCTGTAATTGCAACTCCTTTATATCCCATTCTAATAGTTTCTTCTACAAGCTCACATGTATGTTTTCCTAAATCTAAATTAGTTATTCCATCCATACCACTCATCATAGTATGAGCATGTAGTTCAACTCTTTTGACAGGCGCATCATCAATTCTTACTTCATCTACTCTATTACTTACATTAACATCTCTAATTTGTAAAGTTATTTCGCCAGCATATTTATCTTCTTTAATACTTCCTCTAAATTTATACCATGTACCTTTTTTTATCTTTTTTATCTGATTTACTTCTTCTTCTGTATGAGCAAACATCTTACCATAGATACTATCTGTTAAATCAGTTAATTTTAATGTAATAATATATAATTCATTTTTTGTTTTAAATATATCTACATCTGCGAATGGTTTGGCTTCAATAGTAATTTGCTTTTCTTGTTCTAATACTGTATCTAATCTTGTAATTTCATCTTCAATTTTTCTTCCTATAATAACATCCGGATTATCTTTTTCTACTATTAAAGGTTTGGGTTCATAGTTTTTAGTCCAACTTTTTTTAGGTTCTTCTTTAGGTGGTTCTATTACTGGTACTTCTATATTTGAAACATCTAAATCTTTATTTATTTCATTTAATATTTCTAGATCACTCATTTTATCTATTTTAATTTTTATTTCTATTTTAAAACCTGCATTATTAAAAGATTTTTCTAAGTCTTTTTTTATACTATTTATTTTCATTTCTTCAGCTTTATTACTTACACTTATATATAAATAATCATTATAATCTAATTTAGAATCTTTAAATGTTTTAAGTAATGGTGATTTTTTTATTATAGAATATTTTTCTATAAAATTTTGGTAGTATTCTTCTATCCTATCTATATTTATATTTTTAACTTTTATAATTATATTTACTTCTTTAAATTCACTATATATTTTTTTAATTTCATTATTCATTTTATCATATAATTCATATGGTAAATTAGTATTTAGGGTAATATAAAAATTATAGTTAGTTTTATCCTTATTGCCTACTATTTTATCTAATGTTCCATCATTAAAATAACTATAATCTTTTTCTTCAATATTTAATTTTTTTAGTAAAAGTTCTAACTTATTTTGCATACTACCACCCTACTTATCTATTTTATCAAAAATGCAATTAAAAAAAAAGATTAATTATAAAATTAATCTATTTTTATTATCATATTTATTTTATTTATTAAGGGCTCTTTTACTATATCTTCTTCTATTATATTTATACTAAATATTTTATTACCTAAATGATTAATAGATGAACCAATATGATAAACAAATTCTTTATCTATTATTATAAATCTATCATGAAAATCATTATTCTTTATTACTTTTAGATTATGATACTGTTTATTATATTTATTTATATCTATATCTTTAAGTAGTTTCTTACTAGTTATTAAAGTTACTTCTTTATCCATTTTAGATATTATTTCTAATAATGTTTCGTCTGCATAATTATCTATTATAATTATTTCTTTTTTAGCTTTATTTAATATTTTTATTATTTCTAAATATGAATCAAATACCTCTCCATTAAAAAATAATTTATTTTTCAATTCTTTTTCTTCCATTTTATCAAATGTATCTTGTAATTCTTTTATTTCACAATCATGTCTTAATAATATACTATTAATATAATTATTTTCTATTAGATTTTCTTTTATAAACTTTCTCATTTTTACAAAAGCCCTCATTATATCTACACTTACTAATTTAGCTTTTTCGGTATTGAGTACTCCTGATAACATAGCCACCCCTTCTTCTGTAAAAACACGTGGATTTTTAAACTTACCACCTCTTGTTTCTACTTGATAATTTTTAGTTCCAAATTGGAACCAAATATTTTTACTCTCTTCATCAGTTAAATAAAAACAAAAATCTTCTGGAAATCTATCAATATTTCTTTTAACAGCTTTATTTATATCTTTAGTACCATTACTACATTTATATAGTTGAGCCAAATCAGAAGCTAATATTACTTGCTTACCTCTTATTTCATATATCATATCCTCTATATTAATATTTTTTAATTAATGATAATTCTTCAGTCATATTTCACCTCCTATATAGTTAATTTTATTCCTTTTTATTCTTCTACTATTATCATACGACATAAGTTTTCTATTTCCTTTTTATTTTGAAAAAAAAAGAACTTTTTAGTTCTTTTTTTATTACATATATTTATTCATTTGTTTCATCATTTGATTAACTTGCTTTTGACTTGGAGTTCTTCCCATTCCACTCATCATTGCTTTAATCATTTGTTCATTGATTGGTGGATTTTTCTTTAAGAATTTTTCCATATATTTTTTAGCAATTAAGAAACCTATAACAGCTCCTATTACTAATCCAACTACTATTAATAAAATGTCATGTAACATATATACCATCCTCTCTTTTTTAATTATACTAAATTATGCATCATTTTACAACTAACTTTTTTCTATTTCATCTAAGAAATCATCAATAGTTAGTATTTTTTTATCAACATCTTCTAATGTTAAATTTTCTTTTTCTACTACTTTCTTTTCATTTTTTTCATGTAACTCTGTTACGATAAATGAATCAATTATATCTAATTTAGAAATTGTACTTCCAGTTTTAATTTTATCTGTAATTGGAAGTTCAGTTAATTTCATTTCTGTTATTTCAGTACCAGTTTTAATACCTAGTATTTTTTTATAGTCAACTATAAAGGCATTTGTTATATAATATGGATTTGTTTTAATATCCCTAATTAATTTAGTACCACGTCTTCCTCTTGTTGATACTTCAAATTCAGATAATCTAATTCTCTTACCAGTATTCTTATTAGTAATAAGTGTTAAATATTCATAATCATTACTATAAATAGTTCCATTTACTACATAATCAGATTTAAGACCAATTGATTTAACACCACTACTTCTAAGTCCTGATACAGGTACTTCATCTATGCTATATACAAGTCCATATCCATTATATGTAGTAATAAATACATATGGATCATTACTTGTAGATATACCAATTAATTTATCTTTTGCTTTTAATTTGATTGCTGTAATTGGTTTAGAATATCTTGATACTTTAAAATCAACTAAATTTGTACGTTTAATCATACCATCTTTAGTAAAGAAAGTAACAATAGTATCATCAAAATCATAAACAGGAATACTTCCTACTATATTTTCTTCTGCTTTAATAGCAATTACATTACTAACATGTTTACCTAAATCTTTCCATTTTAAATCAGGTAATTCATATACAGGAATATATAAATAATTTCCTAAATCTGTAAATAAGATTAATGTATCTAATGTAGACATTTTATATTTAGCTGTTACAAAATCTCCATCCTTTAAACCAGTAGCAGATGTCTCATCATAACTTCTAGTTGACACTCTTTTTACATATCCTTCTTTAGTAACTACTACTATACAATCTTCTTTAGGTATCATAGCAACTGTATCTATTTTAACCTCTGTTATTTCATCTTGTATTTCAGTCTTTCTTGGTACACCATATTCTTTTTTAATTCTTTTTAATTCTTGTTTCATTACATCTTTTAATTTTTCTTCATCACTTAAGATTGCTTCTAATCCTTTAATAATTAATTGTAATTTTTTGTATTCTTCTTTTAATTCATCAACATCAGTATTTGTTAATTTATATAATTGTAAAGTAACAATAGCTTCTGCTTGTTCCAAAGTAAATTCATACTCTTTTACTAAGTTATCTTTTGCATCAGCTTTATTTTTACTTTTTCTGATTGTTGCGATTACTTCATCTAATATACCTAGTGCTTTTATTAAACCTTCAGTAATATGTATTTGTTTTTTAGCTACTGCTAAATCAAATTCAGTTCTTCTTATTATTACTTCTTTTTGGAATGATATATAAGCATCTAACATTGGAAGAATTCCAATTGTCATAGGTTTTCTATTAACGATTGCGACCATATTAAAACTATATGGTATTTGTAAATCTGTATTTTTTAGTAAATAATTGATAATTAAATCTTTATCTGCACCCTTCTTTAAATCAATAACGATTCTCATTGGTTCATTTTGGTCAGACTCATCTCTAACTTCAGTCATTCCATCTACTTTTTTATCAATACGAATTTCATTTATTTTCGCAACTAAATTAGCTTTATTAACTTCAAAAGGTATTTCATGAATAATAATTCTTTCTTGACCTTTTTCTTTTACATATTCATATTTAGAACGAATATTAATTTTACCAGTACCTTTAGTATATGCTTCTATTATTCCGTTTTTTCCCTCAACTATAGCTCCAGTTGGAAAATCTGGTCCTTTTACAATATCTAATATTGTTTCTAATCTACAATTAGGTGAATCTATACGTTTTACAGTAGCATCAATTACTTCACCTAAATTATGAGTTGGAATATTTGTAGCATATCCAGCAGAAATACCATTTGCTCCATTTACTAGTAAATTTGGATACTTAGCTGGTAATACAGTTGGTTCTTTTAATGTATCATCAAAGTTCCAAGCCATCTCCACTGTATCTTTATCAATATCTTTTAATAATTCATTACTTATTTTATCTAATCTTGCTTCTGTATAACGCATTGCGGCTGCAGAATCTCCATCCATAGATCCATTATTACCATGCATATCTATATATGGAGTATTTGATTTCCACCATTGACTCATTCTAACTAATGCTTCATATATTGAAGAATCTCCATGTGGATGGTAATGTCCCATAACATTACCAACAGCAGTTGCACTCTTTTTATGTGGTTTATCATATGTATTACGATCTCTATACATCGCATATAGTATTCTTCTTTGTACAGGTTTTAAACCATCTCTTACATCTGGAAGTGCTCTATCTTGAATTATTTCTTTCGCATAACTTCCATATCTATCTCCCATAATTTCTTCTAAGGCATAGTTGTATATTTTATTTAATACTTCATTCACTGTTATCACCTTTATAAATTATAACAAAAAATTAAAAAAAGTGCAAAAATTATGCACTTATTATATTAGTTTTTACTTTTTCCTTTTCAAAAAATTCATCATATTTATTTAAATAATTTCTAATTGACATTTTTTCTTCATAACTAGTAGCAATTCTATCAGCTATACTACCAATAATAGTAATAATGTCTTTTTCATCTCCATTACCAAATCTAGATAATGTATTTTTTTGATTTTTTATATAATCCATTATCATATTATATTCATTTAATTCTTCAAGTGGTTTATCACTTATTAAAATCTTAAATATTAAATAACCAATACTTGGTAAACTACTAATTATTTCATTTTTATATTGAGATAAAAATAATGCTTTATCTACATAAACTTTTCGTCCTTCTGGTAAAGCCATATAATCCATTTCTTTTAAACTTAATTTTTCCATTTTATTCTTCCTTTCTTTTTGACGCGAACAGAAAAAATTTTACTATATTTTTTAAACAATGTCAAGAATAAATTATCATAGCGGAAAAACAATATATTTGATCTTCTCCACATATTCCAATAGATACTTCATATTTAATATCAATCAATTCTTTATCTTCAATAAATTCATTTATATCATTTTCTAAATCTGTTTCACTTTCTTCATCAAATATTTTAACTTTCATACTATCACCAAACAATATAATATATTATTAAAAAGAAAAAATATGTCAAAAAAAAAGAATTATTTAATAATAATTCCTACATCTCCATTATTAATTAAATGAGCATTCGCATCATCTGTATCAATATGCATTTCATAATATGAATTAGGGGCTACACGTAAATATACGTTTTCCATTATTCCACCTTTTTCTCCATTAATTTTTACAGATACTTTTTCTACTCCTTCTAATCCATATAATTTTGCTTGTTCTGGTAACATATGAATATGTCTATCAGCTATAATACAACCTTCTTTTAATTCGATTTGTCCTTTAGGTCCTATTATAGTAATTGGACTACTTCCTTCTAAATTACCTGACATTCTAACCGGTGGATCTAGTTTTAATAATCTCGCATCAGTTTTTGATATTTCTATTTGATTGTACTTTCTAAATGGTCCTAAAATTCTAACATGTTCTATTACTCTATCCCCATTCTTTAAAGTAACAAATTGATTTGAAGCAAATTGACCAGGTTGATTTATTGGTTTACACTCTGTTAATTCTTCATCTCCAAATAATATTTTATATTCTTCTTCTTTCAAATGAACATGTCTATTTGATATTCCTATTACTACTTCCATTCTATCACCATATTCATTATAACACATTTTTATATTTTTAATTATAATATCTAGATATTTTATATTTTTTTTGATATAATTAGTATGGTGATAATATGTATTATGCATTTTTAGTAACTGTAATAATAGCGGGATTCATTATGATATGGTTCATATCTGTATATAATCAATTTCAATCCTATATTATAAGAATAAATGAAGCTGAAAATTTTATTGATACTACATTAAGAAAAAGATATGATTTACTTAATAAATCAATAAGTATTATAAAAGCTCATACTAATAAAAAAGATAGTATATTAGAAAGTATAGATAGTATGAAATCTAAAAAATTATCTAACTTTGAATTAGATAGATTATTATATGATGGTATTAATGAATTTAATAAATATAAAGAAGAAAACGAAGATTTAGCAAATAATGAAAGTTTTTTAAAAATTGATCTATCATTATTTGAATCAGAATCTGAAATAGTAGCAGCTAGAAAATATTATAATGATATTATTACTGAATATAATAGACAAATAACAAGATTTCCTGATAATTTAGTAGCGAAAATTTGTAATTATAAAAAGAAAACATATTTTGATGGTAAAGATTTAGATGGTGAAAAAAAGGATGTTATAAAGGGTATTTAAATACCTTTTTTATTGTATTAAAAAAACATATATGATAGAATAAATAATTAATAGAGGTGTTTTTATGGAAAAAAAATATGATTCAATGGGAATTCTTTATGAAAGTCATATTATAAATGACCATATAATATTAAATCCAATGAATGTTGTAAGGTGTAATTTTAAAGATAATATGACATATGATGTAGAATTTTTAGGAGATACTTGTGATGTGTTTATGGGTAATTTTGAAAATGAACGTGTTAGTGTTGGATTTGTTTCTACATATGATGAATTAAAAGAAAAATATGGTTCACTAGAAGCAGGTATTAAAACACTACAAGATGAAATGAATGCTCATATATTAATTCAAACAAATAATGATATAGATGATATTATTCAAACATATAAGGTTGATTTATATAGTGAAATGGTAGTTAAAATTGCTGAATATAAAATAGATGAAGACGAATTAAATATGCTTGATGAAAAAGTTAATATTTCAACTAATAGTGATTTTTCTAAATTTGATATAAAAAATTCTGCTTTTAAAAAGCAAAAAAACAAAAATAAAATTGATATGACTCATTTATATACAACAATAAAAGAAAGTATTATTGGTCAAGATGAAGTTGTTAAAAAAATTGTTTCAACTATTGATAGAAATTATAATATTGATAATTATCGTAATAAAACTAATATATTATTAATAGGACCTAATGGTAGTGGTAAATCAGAAATACTTAGAACTATTGCTGAAGAAATAAATGTTCCTATTACTATTGAAGATAGTGAACAATATTCAGCCGTAGGATATTATGGAGATTCTATTAGTGATATGCTTATTAAACTGTATAACAACGCTAATGGTAATTTAGAAGCAGCTGAGCATGGTATAATTGCCATTGATGAAATAGATAAAAAATGTACTGGTCATAAAGATGATGTTTCTGGAGCTAGAGTTTTAAATGCTATACTTACTATGATGGAAGGTACAGTTGTTAGAATTAATACTAATGGTAGTGATTATAACCCTAACTATGTAATGTTTGATACATCAAAAGTTACATTTGTACTTGCTGGTGCTTTCTCAGAACTAGCAATAAAACAAAAAAGTATAGGTATTAATAATGAACTTGAAAAACAAAAAACATATCAAGAAATAACACTAGATGATTTAAAAAAATATGGTTTAACAAATGATATATTAAGAAGACTTTCTATTTATAAATTAAAAGAATTAACTGAAGAAGATTTAATAAAAATAATGAAAGATAGTAAAAATAGTGCCCTACTTGAATATTATAGATATGCTAAAAAGAAAGGTGTTAAATTGAATATCAATGATAAAGCTATAAGTAAAATTGCTAAATTAGCTATAAAAGAAAATACTGGAGCAAGTTCTATAAAAGCAATACTAAATAATATTTTAAATGATGCATTCTTTGAAGTAGGAATTAATCCTGGTATATATAGTTCAATTAGAGTTACAGAAGAATCTATGGATAAAGTTCCACCTTATATATTAACAAAAAAAAGAAATACTAAAAAATAGTATTTTTTTTATATATTTATATTACCATTTAATATACTTTTTAAGTATCTACCATATAAAGTAATTATATTAGCTTTTTTTAAATCTTGTTTTATAGTTACATCTATTTTATCCATTTCTTTATTATCCTCATATATTGTTAATATGCCTACTTTCTTACCTTTTTTTATTGGTATTTTTATATTATTTAGTTTTAAATCATAAGTTATTTTACCTAATTTTTTATTCTTTTCTTTTATAATTGAATACTCTTTTATAGGTACTATATCTATCATTTTATTTGATGTTTTTTCTAATTCTAGTTTATCAATTATCATATCTTTTTTTATAATATTTTGTGCTTTAAATTTAGAAAAGCCATAATTAAGTAATTCATTTGTTTCACTACTTCTTGTGTTAATATCCGGTTCTCCCATCACTACTGATATTAATCTCATATCATCTTTTTTACCAGTAGCAGTTAAACAATAACCTGCTTCTTTTGTATAACCAGTTTTAAGTCCATCTACAATTGGATTAAATTTTACTAATTTATTTGTATTTACTAACCATAATTCTCTATCAGTACCCTTTCTTAAATAATCTTCATAAATTGATGTAAATTTAAATATTTCATTATATTTAACCAGTTCTTTAGCAATCATGGCCATATCATATGCACTAGAATAATGATTTGCTGTATCAAGTCCATGAGGATTTTTAAATACCGTATCTTTTAAACCCAACTCTCTTACTTTATCATTCATCATTTTAACAAATTCTTCTTCACTACCAGCAATATATTCTGCCATAGCAACAACAGCATCATTACCAGAAGCAACGGCAATTCCTTTAAATAAATCTCTAACAGTCATTTGTTCACCTGTTTCAAGAAGTATTTGACTACCTCCCATACCAGATGCATTATCAGATGCGG
>Ga0256405_10002613_pt1 | contig 40415 bp, 39 predicted proteins | sample RumenRJG_02DNA_FD_189096 | JGI IMG/M metagenome (GOLD analysis project Ga0256405, IMG submission 189096) | Bovine rumen microbial communities from Lethbridge, Alberta, Canada - RJG_02 | ecosystem: Host-associated > Mammals > Digestive system > Stomach > Rumen | place: Canada: Alberta... | reverse complement strand
GGAGTCCTCATTACACTCTTTGTTCCTTTTGGTCTTGACATATAATCACATCCTTTACTAAATTTTATCATATAAAAAGTAGACTAGAGTTTTTTTTCTCTGTCTACTTTTATCATATCACTTCAAATGAGGTTTTAAATCCTTTCAGTTTTTACTTTAACAGAAATACCGTTCATATCACATTCTTCAACCAAAGAAGAATCCTTAATTAATTCAACTGCCAAAGTTTCATTTTTAATATATTTATTATATTTATCAATAGTTTTTTCAAGCATATCATTACCATCATAATAAACATTAATTCTATCAGTAATAACATAATCATTATCTTTTCTTAAAGATTGAACTTTTCTAACAAACTCACGAGCAAGACCCTCTAAAATCAAATCCTCTGTTAATTCAGTATTTAAAATAACAAAAACCTTACCATTATTAGAAGAACAATATCCTTCCTTAACATTAACTGTTATTATTACCATAGAAGGAGTAATCTCTAAATCTTCACCCATAAATTCAACATGAACACTCTCATTTTTTAAAGTTTCAATCTCTTTAACAGATAAAGTTCCAAGTAACTTAGTAAACTCACCTACATTACTTCCAAACATCTTACCTACTTCTCTAAAATTAGGTTTAATAACATAATCTAAATAATCAGTCATATTATCAATATAAGTAATATTCTTAACATTCAACTCTTCCATAATAACAGGTTCAAACTCAACAATCTTAGATTTAATACCATTATCAAGTAAAACTTCACTAATAGGTTGTCTTACCTTAATCTTAACATCTTCTCTAGCAAATCTACCTAAAGAACAAACATCTCTAACTAAATCCATTTTTTCTTCTAACTCTAAATCAATTAATGATTCATCATACTTAGGATAATCAGTCATATGAACACTCTCTTCACAAGTTAAATTTCTATAAATCTCCTCAGTTATAAATGGAGTAATAGGAGCACATAAACGACATAATGTTTCAAGTACTTCATAAGTAGTTAAATAAACTGCCTTTTTAGAATTAGTTAATTCACTCTCCCAGAATCTTCTTCTAGTACTTCTAATATACCAGTTAGATAAATCATCATTCAAAAATGGAATAACTAATCTAGTAACACGATTTAAATCATACTCTTCAAAAGCTAAAGTTACATCCCTAACTAATTTGTTTAACTTAGAAATTAACCACTTATCAATATCTTCACGTTCTCTAACAGGAATATCATACTCTCTTGGATCAACATGATCAGCATTTGCATACATTTGGAAGAAAGAATAAGTATTCTTTAAAGTACTAATATACTTAGAATATATTTCCTTAACACCCTCTTCATCAAATTTTAAAGGAGTCCATACTGGAGAAGCATATAACATATACCATCTAATAGTATCAGCACCATACTTAGACATAATTCCAATTGGTTCAATAATATTACCAATAGACTTACTCATCTTTTTACCATGCGCATCAAGCATCATATCATTAACAACAACACGCTTATAAGAAGACTTACCAGAAATTAATGTAGAAATAACTAATAAAGTATAGAACCATCCACGAGTTTGATCAACACCCTCAGCTATAAAATCAGCAGGAAAATGTGCATCAAACCAATCTTTATTCTCAAAAGGATAATGACATTGAGCATAAGGCATAGCACCACTATCAAACCAAACATCAATAACATCCTTTACTCTGTGCATTGTTTTACCACAATAAGTACACTTCATAGTAATGGAATCAACATAAGGTCTATGCATATCAATATCATCAAACTTAATATCTTGATCTGCTCTTTCAATTAATTCCTCTCTAGAACCAATTACATCAAATTTACCACATTCATCACATACCCAGAAAGGAAGTGGACAACCCCAATATCTATTACGTGAAATTCCCCAATCAACCATATTATCTAGCCAATTACCAAATCTTTTTTCACCAACATATGATGGATACCATTCAATCTTATTATTTTCAGCAATAATCTCTTCCTTCATAGAAGTTGTATTAATATACCAAGCTGGTTTAGCATAATAAATTAAAGGTGATTTACATCTCCAACAATGTGGATATGGATGTGTAATCTTAATTTTCTTAAATAATTTATCTTCAGATTTCAACCATTTAATAATATCAATCTCTAACTCTGAATCAGTAACAAGTCTACCAGCCCATGGACCTATAGTATACTTACCATCTAATCCAACAGATTGTGTCCAACCAATACCATTTTCCTTGCACACACGATTATCATCTTCACCATAAGCAGGAGCAATATGAACAATACCAGTACCATCAGCATCAGTTACATAACTATCAGCAACAACCTTAAATGAATCACCATCTTCTACTTTCGCAAAAGGCATTAATTGTTCATAACGAGTACCAACTAAATCAGAACCCTTAAAAGTTTCTAAAAGTGTATAATCATCACCTAAAACCTTAGAAGCAAGACTCTTACCTAGTATAAACTTATACCCCATTGATTCAACTTTGATATAATCATAATCTGGATTAACACAAGCAGCAACATTATCCATTAAAGTCCATGGAGTAGTTGTCCAAACAAGTAAATATTCATCTTTATCAACAATCTTAAATGGAACAATTACTGTATTAACAGAAACATCTTGGTAACCTTGATCAACTTCAAATTTAGCTAACTCTGTTCCACATCTTGGACAATAAGGTAAAATCTTATTACTATGATAAATTAAACCTTTTTTATGCATCTCTTTTAATAAATACCATTCAGTTTCATGATAATCATTAACACATGTAACATAAGGATGTTCACAATCAATAAATTGCCCCATCATATCAGTTACCTTATTAACTTCGTCAATGTTTATTGCAGTATTCTTCTTACACTCTTCAATAAATTTATCAATACCAAACTCTTCAATATCCTTTTTACCATTAATACCCAATTTCTTTTCAACATTGTATTCAATAGGTAAACCATTACAATCCAAGCCTATCTTTCTATCAACCTTATAACCTTGCATTGTTTTATACTTACAAAAAGAATCTTTAATAGTCTTCGCAAAAACATGATGAATACCAGGTTTAGCATTCGCATAAATTGGTCCATCATAGAAAACAAAATTATCACAACCTTCTCTATGATCAATTGTCTTTTTTAATATATCAACACTCTTCCACTCTTTTAATAAATCACTTTCAACCTCATTTATATTCTTTTTACTTAACTCTTTAAATTCCATAAACATCCTCCTAACCAATTATTACATATGAATAATATATAACAAATATCATTAACATTACTATACCTTCAAACTTACCTACTTTGTGATCTTTGAAAGCAAATACAAATAAAAGTATAGCAGCAACAATCATTGCAATTAAATCAATTAAATTAAATCCCATAGCCGGAATTCCACCAAACATCGCAACAGGCAAGCCAAGTACTATACCTATATTGAATATATTACTACCAACTATATTTCCAACTAATATTTCTTGTTCTCCCTTACGAGTAGAAACAATACTAGTAACTAACTCAGGTAATGAAGTACCAAATGCAACTACTGTTAAAGCAATCATCTTTTGACTTACACCCATCATAGACGCAATACGACTCGCACTATCTACAACAACATTACTTCCAAGAATAATACAAACAATACCTAACAAAGTAAAACATATTGATTTGAATATTCCATACTTAGCCATATCATCACTATCTTCATCTTTCTTATTACGCATAATAGAAATCAAATAGTAAACAAATATAGTAAAGAATAATATTATTACAAAACCATCATTTCTACTTATCATATTAATGTTACTAATAAACAAATCATCCTTAATTAAAAAGAATAATAAAGTACTAAATAACATAACAATAGGTAATTCTTTTCTAACAGTATTACTCTTAACCTTAATAGGTTTAATAATAGAACAAATACCAATTATAAGTAAAATATTTAATATATTACTACCTATAACATTACCAATAACCATATCAGAATTATTACTAATAATACTTTTAACCGATACAGCAAACTCCGGAGCACTCGTACCAAATGCAACAATAGTTAACCCTATCAACATCTTAGATAATTTACAATTTAAAGCAATACTACTTGCCCCATCAACAAATATATCTGCCCCTTTAATCAAAACAATAAAACCAATTATCAACAATATAACTTGTATAAACATAATTCACCTCCAAAAAAAAATCCTATAACTTAAGGACTTCTGAAAAAACAAAAAGCGGTACCACCTTAATTCATAGAATCTATGCACTCAATACTATAACGCGTAACCGTTTTAACCTATTGGATTAAAAACATCAAGAGTGATACATATATTAACTTCATATTAGCTTTCACCAACCACTAACTCTCTACAAATTCATTAATATAACGTCTCTATCAAATGTTCTAAATATCAATTTTCTCTATATCATCAATCATTTCTAATTGACATTCAATTATACTTCTAACCTTATTTTTATAAATAATTAAATCCTTCTTAACTTTATCAGTTTCCATAGAAACCCTTTCAGCTCTCATTAAAGCATCATTTAATATCCTACTCGCGTTATTCTTAGCGTCAGCTATAATAACTTCTCTTTCCTTTAGAGCATTATTTCTAATTTGCTCACCAGTACTTCTTATCATATTCATAGAATTATTTAAAGTTGCTTCTATTTGTTTATAATAATTAACTTGATTTCTTAAACTTAAATTCTCCTGTTGTAGTCTTTTTACTTCCAAATCAAAATTATAAAGTTGCCTATCCTTGAGACTATTTTCACCTTCTATTTGAGAAAGCCTATTCATAACTTCACCTAAATACTTCATAACATCATCAGAATTATTACTACGAAGTGTATCAAAATTTTCCATACCTCACCTCGAATTAAGGTATATTCTAACACACTTAATTAATTATTTCAACAAATATTTAAAGAAAAATCAATTTTACCATTCAATATTTATATCATCATTGTCATGAATATCTTTGCCATCTTTTTCATCAGAAATACTACCTTGAATATTTACATTATTAGGAGTAAGTAAAAATATACCTCCACCAACTTTTTGAATATCTCCACCAATCGCATAAATTGTTCCACTTAAAAAGTCAACAATACGCTTAGCTTGATCACTTGTAACTCTCTTTAAATTAACAACAACTGTATTTCTAGCTTTCAAGTGATCAACAATTTGTTGAGACTCAGAATAAGCCCTTGGCTCCATCAAAATCATTTTTCCTTTACCATTATCTATACTAGCAGCTTCTTCAGGTGTCTTATTATAATAAGTATCATTACTTCCATCAGCAGCAAAAATATCATTATCATCATCTTTTAACCATTTTTTTAAACTAAATGCCATAAAAAATCCTCCCTTATTCTTAACTTATTCCATTTTATCACATTTAAAAAAAAAAGAAAATATGTAAACTTAAAAATATTTTCAAAATAAATATTGAAAAAACGACATTTATTATGATAAACTATAGAAAAGAATAGGAGAATTATTTATGATATGTTTAAAATGTGGAAATGAAATGAAAGAAAATGAACAAGTTTGTAGTAAATGTGGATACAATAAAAATACAGTATCAAATACTGATAATCCATTTGGAATAAAAAATCAAGGAATTTATAATCCTAATGGAGTAAATAAAGAAGAAGCAGAAGAAAGACTAGAACACGAAAAGGAATTTTATGAACTAGCAGAAATATACATGGGAAGAATGTATTACAATTTTAAAAAGGGCTCATTCTCATGGTGTGCATTCCTTCTAAGTTATCTATATATCGCATATAGAAAAATGCTTGCAGTTTCAATATTAGTTTATATATTAAATATCGCAATAATATTTGTATTTAAAAATAGTTTCATACTATATGTAGCAGTATCACTAATATTCAACTTATTCCTAGGACTAAGTTTTAAAAAAATATATTACGACGATAGTATGGAAAAAGTAGGACAAATAAAAAAAGCAAATCCAGATAAAGGTTTTAATCAATTAACAGAAATAGTAAGAGTTAAAGGTGGGACTAGTATAATTTATCCAATTATATTTGTATTAGTAACAGCAGCACTACTAACAATATTATATTTTGTATTTGGATTTGAAATACCAGATGTTAAACTTCCATTCGCAATTCCAAAAATCTAATTAAAAGCAAGTTCAACATTTAAATCAGTATCATTAATAGCTATATATAAAAATATAATGCCACTGATAAATATTAATAAAGAAGCAAGAAAAGACAAATATAAAAGTCTTTTCTTTTTTTTACTATCATAACAATTAATATCTTTTAAACTACTATAAGAATCATATAAAAAATAAAAATATACAAGAATTAAAACAGAAAAAATCAAAATCATAATATTTCTATATTTATTTTTACTACAACAATCATTAAAAATAAAATATTTTCTTTCTAAATAATTAGAATAATAACTTAAAGCAATTATTCCTATATAAATAACCCAAATAAAATCTTCTATCCTAATTTGTCTTAACTTCTCATCAATCTTACTATTCATACTAAATAATATGAAAAAAAAGGTAGAGAATGAAAAAAAATAACTCCCAAGAGTTATTTATAACTTAAGTTGGTGACCCGTACGGGATTTGAACCCATGAATGCATGCGTGAAAGGCATGTGTGTTGAACCACTTCACCAACGGGCCAACAAAATGGCGCTCAATGTAGGGCTCGAACCTACGACCCTGTGATTAACAGTCACATGCTCTACCGACTGAGCTAATTGAGCAAACCCGTCTTCAAATCAAAGACAAATTGATTATATAATAATTTGAAGGTTAATGCAATAGTTTTTTTAAAATTTTTTTAATTTATATAATCTAACACTAAATATAATATGAAAAAATAAATAAAATATACAAAAAAGAAGATAAAATCTTCTTTTAAAAATCACAATTACCTGGAGTTCTAGGGAATGCAATAACATCCCTAATGTTTTCAACACCAGTTAAATACATAATTAATCTTTCAAAACCTAAACCGAATCCAGAGTGATAACATCCACCATATCTTCTTAAATTGTTATACCAATAAACAGTATCTTGATCTACTCCCATTTGATTCATTCTAGAAACTAACTTATCATAATCCTCTTCCCTTTGAGAACCACCAATTAATTCTCCTATACCAGGAACCTCTAAATCAACTGCTGCAACAGTCTTGTCATCACCATTTAACTTCATATACCAAGCCTTAATATCTTTAGGCCAATCAGTAATAAATACCGGTCCATTAAAATATTCAGTAATATACTTCTCATGTTCCTTAGCTATATCATCATCATAACTAGGTTCAAACTCCCATTTAACATTAGCACTCTTTAATATATCAACTGCTTCATGATGAGTAATTCTCTTGAATTCAGAATTAACTAATTTTTCTAATTTTTCTTTAAGTCCTTTAGAAACAAATTTATCAAAGAATTCTACTTCATCCGAACAATTATCTAAAATATAATTAACAATATACTTAAGCATATCCTCTTCAATATCCATTAAACCATCTAAATCACAGAAAGCAATCTCAGGTTCAATCATCCAGAACTCATTCGCATGAGTTTTAGTATTAGAATTCTCAGTTCTAAAAGTAGGACCAAAAGTATAAATCTTCTTAAATGCCATAGCCATTGCTTCACCATGTAATTGACCAGTACCAGTGATATAAGATTGTTTCTTAAATAAATCTTGACTCATATCTACACTACCATCAACCATTGGTAAATTATTAAAATCAAGTGTAGTAACCTTAAACATTTGGTTCTCGCCTTCACAATCAGCTGTAGTAATCAAAGGAGTATGAGCATATATATACCCATTCTTTTGAAAATACTCATGAATTGCGAAAGCAGCCATACTTCTTACTCTAAATACTGCTTGAAACATATTAGTTCTAGGACGTAAATAAGCTTGTTCTCTTAAAAACTCCATAGAATGTCTTTTAGGTTGAATAGGATAATCCTCTGGACAATCCCCTTCTAACTTATAAGACTTCATAACTACTTCATAATCTTGACCTGCACCAACAGATTCTTTTAAAACACCAACGACACTTATCGCACATCCAACATGTAACTTTTGGATCTCATCAAAATCACTTAAACTGTTATCATAAACAATTTGAATATGTTTAAAACATGTTCCATCAGAAAAATCAATAAACCCAAATTCTTTTTGTTTTCTATGATTTCTAATCCATCCTGACAAAGTTATCTCATTACCAACATAACTTTTAATATCTAAAAATAACTCTTTTAAATCCATAATTTACCTCTTTTCTATCTCCTCAATCATCATATTACGAGTAATACCTGGATTTGCTTGACCTCTAGTTTTCTTCATAACCTGACCAACTAGATAGTCAACAACATTAGTTCTACCAGCTTTATACTTTTCTATATTATCACCATTCTCATTCAATACCTCAGTAACAATCTTTAAAATTTCATCTGCTGAACCAATTTGTTTCATACCAGACTCTTCTACAACACTCTTAGGATCTTTATTCTCATCTAAACACTTAAATAATACTTCCTTACCTTGTTTACTTGAAATAGTACCATCTTGAACCATATCAATTAAATCCTTTAACATAGAAGGAGTAACATAAATATCATCAATAGATAATAACTCTTTATTTAAATATCCAAGAATAACACTACTTATCCAGTTAGAAGCACTCTTAGGATCAGCTCCACATTTAATAGTATCTTCATAATAATCAGAAACATTCTTTTCTTTTACTAAAATAGTTGCATCATAATTAGATAAACCATATTCATCCATATACTTAGCTTTTCTTTCATGAGCTAAAACAGGAATACTAGCCTTAATCTCATCAATCCAACTAGAACTCAACTTAATCTTTGGAATATTAGGATCAATAAAATACTTATAATCAATCGCATCAACTTTACTACGCATATAAACAGTAGTCATAGTATCCTCATCCCAACGTCTTGTTTGTTGAGACATAGAATCATATTCACCCGATTCTTTTAACTTAATCTGTCTTTCAATCTCATAATTAATTGCTTCTCTTACAGCGCCAAAAGAATTTACATTCTTAATCTCAACCTTAGTACCAAAATTTTCAGGAACTTCTTCCAAATCAGCATCCATAATAGAAACATTAACATCACATCTTATTTGACCTTTTTTACTATCAGCTTCACTTATATCAGCATATCTATAAATACTCCTTACAGTCTCTAAGAAAGCCATTGCCTCAGTTGAATCATGAAAACAAGGCTCAGTTACTAACTCAAGTAAAGGGACACCAGCACGATTATAATCAATAGTTGAAAAACCAGGCATATGATCCATAGAAGCTGAATCTTCTTCTAAGTGAATATTATTAATAAAAGCTTCCTTATATTCTCCATCACAATCATATTTTAATGAACCATAAATTCCAATAGGAGCAGGTTTAGTCTCCTGAGTAATCTGATATCCTTTAGGTAAATCAGGATAATAATAATTCTTTCTTTCAAAATATAAATACTCTGGAACCTTACATCCTAACATTAAACTCATCATAATTGACTTTCTAACAGCTTCTTTATTAACAACAGGAAGAGTTCCAGGAAATCCCATATCAAGAGGTCTTACATTACCATTAGGACAATCATTAAAACTATTAGAAGCACTAGAAAAAACTTTAGAATTGGTTCTACTTATCTCACAGTGCATCTCTAAACCAATTATTGCCTTATACTTCATAATCACACCCCCTAGCTATTTGATTCTTATAATCCATACTACTCTCTAATGCATACGCAATATTAAGTACATTAACGTCATCATAACAATTACCAGTAATATTAACACCTACAGGTAATCCACCAATAAATCCATTTGGAATAGTAATTGAAGGAAAACCTCCAAAATTTCCAATTTGTAAATGCTCTTCCAATGGTTCAATATTAGAAATCTTAACATTTTTAGAATCATCTAAATACTTAGCAGCCCCACTACCAACAGGTAAAATAACTGCATCATATTCTTTAAATAATTTCTTCCATTCATCAACAATTAATCTTCTAGCTCTTTGAGCATTAAAGAAATATCTATCCTTATTCTCAGCTTGTAATACATAAGAACCAATAACAAATCTTCTCTTAATTAAAGAACAAAAACCTTTAGTTCTATAATTTTTCATCATATCACGATAATTATTACCTTCAGCTCTAGGTCCAAAACTAATACCAGTTAAATTAGACATATTACTTGTAGCCTCAGCACAACTAATAACTACATAAACAGAACCTACCGCATTTAATAATTTCTGATCAATACTAACTTCAGTAACTTCCATACCAAGTTCTTTGCATTTATCTAAAGTATTCATAAAATTACTTAAATGTTCTTTTAGCTCATCAGTTGCATCAGGATAATTATTAATATCACACAACTCTTTTACATAACATAATTTCTTACCCTTAACATTACCATCAATAGAATCAAATAAATGAATATTGCTAGAATCCCAACTAGTCATATCATTAGAATCAATTCCCTTCATACCGTCAACTACAATAGCTGCGTCACGAACATTTCTAGTTAAAACTCCACAAGTATCTAAACTAGAAGCAAATGGAAATAAACCATATCTAGAAATCATTCCATATGTAGGCTTATACCCAACAATTCCACAATAAGCAGCAGGCTTACGAATAGAGTCACCAGTATCAGATCCAAGTGCATATGGATAAACACCACTAGCTACTGCACAAGCAGACCCAGCCGAAGATCCTGCACACATTCTTTCCTTATCCCATGGATTTAAAACAACTCCAGTATGTCCAGTAGTACCAGTACCACCCATACCAAATTCATCTAAAACAGTCTTATTAACTGGAACTGCATCTAATTTCTCTAAATTACTAACTGCTGTAGCTGTAAAAAATGGAACATAATCCTTTAAAGTATTAGATGAACCAGTTGAAAGAATTCCTTTAGTACTATAATTATCCTTAATACCATATGGAATACCAGATAATAAATTATCATTAACTTCAACACTCTTAGCGTCATCCATAATAGTTACAAATGCATTGCAATCTTCTTGAACCTTATGACTTCTCTCTAAACTTTCTTTAATTAAATCAGAAGAACTAACGACACCATTAACTAAATCATTATGTAACTCTTCTATACTCTTAAAACAATTCTTCATACTAATCCACCACCTTTGGAACTTTAATCTCACAAACACGATAATCATCACAATTGCTCATTAAGTCCTCAATAGAAGCAGATTCTTCTGCAACATCCTCTCTTAACTCACAACTAAAATCATCCAAACACCAACTCATTGGTTCAATAGAACTAATTCCTTCAATCTCATTAATAATATTAATATCACTATCAATCTTATCAAATTCAGATAAAACCATAAGATTCTCTTCATCAGTTAAACCAATTAATAACTTTTCAGCATAATCATTAACCATTTCTTTTGTAAACTTTCCCATATTGCCTCCTAACAAATAAAAAAACAGTAATCAAATCCCAAAAAAGGGACGAATTACTGTTAAAATCCGCGGTACCACCCTAGTTACACTAAGTCACTCAATGATGATAACGGAATCAATCCGACTTATTCTACTAAACCTTCGATAAGTAACTCCATGGTGTTATTCATGTTTAACATATTACTAGTATTCCACCATCACTAGCTCTCTTTAAACTGTTTTAAACATTACTTCTCCACTTCAAAGTCATATACCCTATTATAACATAGTTTTTTGTTTTTGTGCATGTTTTTTTTCAACACTTTTTATTTTATATTCATAATCACTAAAATCACCTATTACTTCGTCATATAATGGTAATTCATAAGTATCTTCATTAACACTACAGAACATTCCATTTCTATATTCACTTGTATAACATTTTCTACTATTAACCTCAGGAATATAATGATATTTCATCTCATCAATTTTAACAATCTCATTCTTAACAACACATTGTTTAATATATCTATCATAATTTGTTCCCATAAATTTTTTCATAATAATACCATTTAAACAAGTATTCTTCTCAACATGCGTATTACTCATAACAAATTTATTGTTAGAATCATATAAACTTTCCTCTTCAATTTTTTCAAGTTCAACAATTCCACATTCTCCATATTTACGATAATTACCCAAAAACTTAATTTTAGTCTCATCATGAGATTTTTCATATGTTATTTTTTCTCTATAATTTAAATTATTATTCTTAATATAAATCTTACTATTATTTATTTTTATATGAAGATCTGAATCATCCTCATTTTTAAAACCAAACTCACACTTATTATCAGTGATATTTTTAACTACCAATATCCCATTATTTTTTCTTATACTATTGGCAGTATACTTAAGAAGAGCACAGTTACTAGTAACCTCTTTAATTTTAGAAATAATAAAATCATATTCGCAATCAAATTCAAGTTCACCATCAATAAATAACATAAGCATTCCTCCTATTAGAGATATAGTATAGCAGGTTTTTATAAAATATCAATACATTTTTATATAAACGACTTAACTTTTTGAAAGCCTTTCACTTCACATAAATCAACTTTATTAAACTTAGGATTAATATATTTAGAAGCATCACCACTTCCAAACATACCAACTTCATACTCACTATAATAATATTCTTTAGAATCTAAATCAGGCTGATTAAAATAATTAGTAACTTTCTCCCTAACAATATTACCATCAACTAGATAATCACTAGTAACCACTCTATAATTCTCATATAAAGCATTTTTCAATTGATTATTCATATCAACATCATCACTACTTAAATAACTTGTACAAGACTTTCTATTTAAAATTAAATCACCATTAGAATCATACTTAATCAAACATTCAACAGTTCTATTCTCATCATAATTTGGACACTCTACTTTAGAATAAATTGTAATATCAATATCCACACTATTATTAGAATTCAAATGATAATTAAGTTCATGATCATTACCATCTAAATTATTCTTAACATAAACATTATCAGGACTTATAAATATGTAAACATATTCACCCTTCTCATTTTTAAAAGCATAGTTGTTATTATCGCAAAAAAAATTAGTAACTCCATTATAATTAATTAAATCATTTATTAGATTATTAATCATAACATTGTTACTAATAGAACTTAAAATATTAAAACAATCTTTTGTCTCAAAAACACATTTTTCTTTGAAATCCATCTTTCTCATAACACCACTCCTATCCTAAATAAAGGATATCACAAATACTAAAACTAGTCAATAAAAAAGAAACCACATTAATGTAGTTTCTTATTGTAACGCAGATTCACTTACTTCTACCATAGGATGAATAGCACAACCTGATAAAGTTCCATTACCAATCTCTAAACTTTTATAATAAGAACTATAATAATATACAGCACCATCATTATCACTAGAACCAAACCAAAAACTTCTATTTCCAAAAAATTGAGGACAAGAATTATTTGAATTACCTTGTGAATAAGTCCTACAGCCTGCTACTTTTGCATCCTCATATGACATTAAACGCACATCAGTAACAAACTCTGCACCTTGCAAATATAAATAGTCTTTATAATTATTAATATATGTTTTCAAATTATTATTTGTATCTTCATTATTTTTATCTCTGTACACATATCGAACATTATATGAATCCAAATTATAATTATTAGAATTACTTGTCCAATAAGTTGAACCTGAAAAAGCTACACTTGGATTATGACCATTTTCCTGTCTTGAACTTGTATTTAAATTATATTTAGGAAGTATTTTAACTTTACCACCAGAAGGAGCAGCAATAACATAAAACTCATCATCCAATATTTTAACAGTATCTCCTAAATTAATAGTACCACTACCATCAGTATCAGTATATTCAGCTTTAGACAATGCATATTTTGCATAGTATGTAGTACTTCCTACAGGTATTGTCTCAGTAGTTAACTTTTCAGAAGTATATTCTTTATCAGTATACCAGCCTTCAAATATTGCACCATCCTTAGTAGGGTTAACAGGAAGTGTTCCAACCTTTGTACCTGTAACTATAGTTTTAGATTCAACCTGAGAACCACCTCTTGAATCATATGTTAATCTATATTCATTTGTTATTCCAGATTCAATTACTTCTATCAAAGGACGAACACCAATAGAATTAACTGTACTAGTACCTATTGTTGCATTTAAATATCTAGTATAAGGACTATAATAATATACCCATTGATTTGCATCACCATTTATATATCCAGCAGAACCAAGCCAAAAGTAATTTCCAAAAAAACTAGGGCAAGAATTATTAGGATTAGACTCTATAAGAGATTTACAGCCTGCATTTTTTGCTTCCTCATATGACATTGGTCGCGCATCAGTAACAAAATAAGCACCTAATTCAACTAAATAATTCTTATAATTCTCAACATAACTATATAAGTTATTAGTCGTATCCCTTGTATAAACATAATATCCATCATATTTATCCCTTGGATAATTACTCAAATGACCTTTATAATACTGAGTAGAACTAAAACTTAGTGATAAACTGTTACTACTTGATTGTCTTGAATTAGAATCTAAATTATACTTAGGAAGTAATTTAACCTTACCACCAAATGGTTCTTCTAATACATAAAATTCATCATTTTCAATCTTAACAGTATCAGCCATATCAATCTTACCATTTTCATTAACATCAACATAAACTACATTAACAGTCTTACAAGTTCCTTTTTGAGCATTTTGTGGTCTACCATCTATAAATTCAACCTTATACTCATCATACTGTAAACACCCTTGTATAACTTTATTTTTAACCGTTTTTAAAAACGAATTACCCGCAGGTTTCTTACCATTAACAGTAACACCCATTGAATCAAAATCACTCAAAGTATGTAATCCATCAGGAATATTATACCCAGAATCAATAGATAATTTTGATACATAAAATTTATCAATTGCATCCTTATATCCATAAGCACTATCAGTAGCCGCACCCTTTTTAGAATTCTCAATAATATTCAAAATAATAGGTACAGTTATCACCGCAATAATAGCTAAAATAACAATAATAGCTAACAATTCAATTAAAGTAAAACCTTTTTTATTCTTCATAAATATTCCTCTATTCTTTATCTAATTATACCAAAAGAATTAAAAATAATAAATAATAAATTCAAAAAACAACAAAACTATGATATAATTAACACCAGGTGATTTAAATGAATATATTAATAGTAACCGCAATGCCAAAAGAAGCAAACAAAATAATAGAACACTACAATCTAAAAAAACAAAAAGAAAACTTATATCAAAAAGAAGAAATCTCACTAATAATTACAGATGTTGGAAGAAACAATGTTACAAAATCATTATTAAAATTATTAAATACATATAACATGAAAGATTCAATAATAATTAATATAGGGCTAGCTGGTTCAAACAACTTAAATGTAGGAGAAGTAATTGAAGTAAATAATAATTATGGATACCACTTTGACTTAACACCATTCGGAGATAAACTATACCATACAACAAACTCTCCTTTTAAATTAGATACAATAAATGAATTAAAACAAATAGACTGTTATACCTCAGACGGATTTGTACAAGAAACAAACATCAAAGAAACATGTGTATTTGACATGGAATTAAATGCAATAACACTATTCCCACATAAAAAAATACACTCAATAAAAATAGTATCAGACACATTAAGCGCAAATGCATATAAAGAATTTAATTATGATAAAGCTATACAAGAATCATTAATATATTCGGACAAAATAATAAGTTCATATCAAAACTGATATGAACTTTTTTTTAATCCCATAAATTAGTTGGATAAACACCTAAATCAACTAATCCACAAATATAATTAGATAATTCCTCTCTATCTTCCTTATAAGTCATTCCTGAAAATTTACAATCACTTTCCAATACCTTAACAGAAGCAATACCCTCACTAATTGAATTTTTAACAATAGTAGGTAAATAAAATTCCTTCTTAGTAAGATCAATATTTTCTTTAAAGAAATCAACAAAATATCTATATGCATCCTCAAACATACTAGGAGTAAAGCCCCAAAAATTAACCGAAACTAAAGCACCATCATCTATTAAATGTTCTCCATCTTCAATATAAACTAACTTACCATCTTTATAAATAATATTAGTTCGCTCATTAATATCAACAAGATTGCCATCAATAACGTTACAGATACCACGTGATACACTACCATACTTACTCATGGTATTAACAAGTTTATAAGAAACCATACAATAATTCTTAGAATTCTTATCAACATTTTTCAAATAAGAAAAAATCTTAATAAAAGAATCCCTTCCATAAAAATCATCCGCATTAATTACTATAAAATTATCATCTACAACTTTTCTAGCACTCAATACCGCATGTCCTGTACCCCATGGTTTAACCCTATCACTAGGAACACTGTAACCTTCAGGAATATCATTTATATCTTGAAAAACATACTCTACATCTATCTTATTTTCAATACGCTTACCAATTGTATTTCTAAAATCATCATAAATATCTCTTCTAATAACAAATACAACTTTTTTAAATCCTGCTTGAATGGCATCATAAACAGAATAATCAATTATAAATTCACCATTAGGACCTACACCAGTCATTTGCTTTATTCCACCAAAACGACTACCTAATCCAGCAGCCATAACAACTAAAATCATTTTATACCTCCAAACATCTTATAAGGCTTAATCTTACTATTATCCTTATCATAAACATGATATAAAGCAATAACTAAACCATCACGATCAACAAATAATACTTGATCAACACCATATTTATTATCTAGTATAGCGCCATTTAAAACTGCTTTTTTTAAATCCTCATCCACTATAACCTTATACTTATCATTAAAAAAAGTTCCTAAATTTATAAGTTTATAATTTCCAGATTCAATATCACTAATACTATAAGAATCATCAATACTAAAATCACCTTGACGAGTACGAATTAAAGAACTCATCACACCATAACATCCTAACTTAGAAGCTATATCTCGAATTAAACTTCTTATATATGTACCCTTACTAACAAAACACTTAATAGTAAAATCAATAAATCCATCATGACAATCAATATCACCAACTAATTCAATACTTCTAATATTAACAAGTCGTTTAGGTAATTCAATCTCAATACCTTCTCTTGCATATTCATATAATTTTTTACCATTAATCTTAACAGCCGAATACTTAGGAACCTCTTGATAATATTCACCAATCATACTTTCTATAGAACTAATAATCTCATCACGACTATAATTAACACTACACTCATCAATAATATTACCAGTAGTATCCAAAGTATCAGTTAAAATACCAAGTCTAACACCAGCAACATATTCCTTATAATCACTAGTAATAACATCAACTAAACTAGTACATTTTCCAATACACATAACAAGAACTCCAGTAGCCATAGGATCGAGTGTACCTGTATGACCTATTTTCTTAGTCCCTAAAATCTTCCCAACCTTATTAACCATATCACGACTAGTAAAACCTTCTTCTTTATTAACAACAATTATTCCATCCATAATAATCACACACTTCTATCAAAATATTTCATTTAAAATATTAACATAATAAAAAAAAATATACAATAAAAAAAGATAGAAAAATCTATCTTCATACATACAAATTCTTACTTCTTTTAAAACATATTACACCAGAATTATCATCCCATAAAGCAACTGTTCCATTAGATAAACTTTTTTTAACATCAATAAGTCTTTGATTAGTAGAACCTCTGTACTTGCAATCAAGAGATTTATACTCCATCATAAACTTACCATCAACTAATACATCAATACATCCTAAAAAATCCATAACACTTTTTTTCTTTTTACCTAACTCTAATAACTGTTCAAATGTAAATCCGGTATAACACCAAATATTTAAGCCTAAATCCTTCGCATATTTAGCAATTTCATAACAAGCAGCACTTTGACACATTGGATCACCACCAGAAAAAGTAATTCCGCTTTGAAAAACTAAATCATCAATCTCTGACTTAATATAGTCCACATCTACCAAAGCACCACCATCAAAATCATGAGTAGATGGATTATGGCAACCATAACAATTATGAGGACAACCTTGAGTCCAAATAACTGTTCTAATACCAGGTCCATCTACTATGCTATCTTTTTGTAAATCAGCAGCAAGCCTTATTTCCATAATTACTTAGACTCTGATGGACAATTAGACTTAATAACTTCTTTAATACCAGTATGTTTTACACGATCTTTTTCCTCAGCTCTTTTACCATTATTAAATCTTTTAACATCACCAGCTAAATAACCAGTAACTCTTCTAATTCTTTCGAATCCTACACCTTCTCCAACAACTTTTTCCATAATAATTCTCCCTTCTTAACAATCACAATGTAAACTATTTACAACTTCAAGTGGAACACTATCAAACTCTTTTCTTCCACAACCTGGACATACATCACCTATAACACCAACATATCCACAAACTGGATCTCTATCAACTGGATGGTTTATAGCTCCATATCCAATTCCACTTTCCTTCATTAATCTGATAACACTTTCAAATGCATCAGTATTCATAACAGTATTACCATCTAATTCGATATAAGTAATATGACCTCCATTTGTTAATGCATGATATGGTGCCTCTAACTTAATCTTATCAGCAATACTTACATTATAATAAACTGGTACATGGAATGAGTTTGTATAATAAGCACGATCAGTAACACCTTTAATCTTTCCATATACTGCTCTATCTATATTAACAAATCTTCCAGATAAACCTTCAGCAGGAGTAGCAATCAAAGTAAAGTTCAAATTATATTCTTTAGCAAACTCATCAGTTTTCTTTCTCATAAATCCGATTATCTCTAATCCTAATTTTTGAGCCTTAGAACTTTCACCATGATGTTCACCAATTAAAGCCTTTAAAGTTTCAGCAAGACCTATAAATCCAATAGTTAAACTACCATGTTTTAAAACTTTTCTTAAACGATCAGTAGGTTTTAACTTATCTCCATCTGTCCATACACCTTGTTCTAACAAGAATGGGAAGTTATAACATCTCTTACTGCATTGAACTTCAAATCTTTCTAATAACTGATCACGAACAAGCTCCATCTTCTCAGTCAATTCTTGATAGAAACCATCCATATCAGCCTTATCTCTTTCACCTAAACAAATACCATGTTTAATAGCAATTCTTGGTAAGTTAATAGAAGTAAAACTTAAATTACCACGTCCACCTGTTGTTTCGTTATTCTTATCAGTAACATCACTCATAACACGAGTACGACATCCCATATAACCAACTTCAGTTTTATAATCTCCCTCTTTATAAAAACTTAAATTAAATGGAGCATCAATAAATGAAAAGTTAGGGAATAATCTCTTAGCACTTACCTTACAAGCTAACTTGAACAAATCATAATTCTTATCTTCCTTATTATAATTAATTCCCTCTTTAACCTTAAATATAGAAACTGGGAATATTGGAGTCTCACCATGACCTAAACCTTCATTAATAGCAAGTAAGAAATTTTCAGTAACCATACGTCCTTCAGCACTAGTATCAGTACCAAAATTTATACTAGAAAATGGTACTTGTGCACCTGCTCTAGAATGCATTGTATTTAAATTATGAACAAAAGCCTCCATTGCTTGATAAGTAATACGATTAGTCTTTTCCAATGCTTTTTCATAACTCTTTTCAAATAATCTATAAACAGAATCAGAATCTTTATAGAAACTTTCAAAGATATTAATATCAAACTCAATTGTATTTAATTTATCAATTATATTAGAAACTTTATCCATATTAACAAAACTAGTTAAACCAGTATAATCTAATAAATCATAAATTTGTTGTTTCAATTGTTTCTTAAATGTCTTTAAAACACCAGGAGCCATATAATAATCAAATGCAGGAATACTTTGTCCACCATGTTGATCATTTTGATTTGATTGAATAGCAATAGCAGCAAGTGCTGAATAAGACATAATATCATTTGGTCTTCTTAAATAACCATGTCCAGTAGAAAAACCATTCTTAAATAATCTATCTAACTCAATTTGCATACAAGTAGTAGTACCCATAGCAAGGAAATCCATATCATGAATATGAATATCACCATCATCATGAGCCTCACTAAACTTAGTCTTCATTAAATATGCCTTAGCAAACTCCTTAGAAATAGTACTACCATATTGTAGCATTGTACCCATAGCAGTATCACCATCTACATTTGCGTTTTCACGTTTAGCATCATCTTCATTAGCAGTTTTTAAACCTAAACCTTCAATAGACTTTAAAAACTTATGAGTTTTCTTTTCATCAAAGAATAACTTACGAGAATTATTTCTTCTTTCACGATATTCAGCAAAAGAAGCACATACATCTTCATATCCTTTATTCTTCATTTCATCTTCTATTAAATCTTGAATTTCTTCAATCTTAATTTTATCATTATCACGAGCTAACTTCTCGATTCTCTTAATAACGGCATGATATACTTTTTGAATATCTTTTTCAGTATACTTAACCTCATCCTCAGTTGACACACTGTCAAAACCCTTCTTAATCGCAATCGCAATTTTAGTTCCATCAAAATCAACTAACTTTCTGCCATTACGCTTTAAAACTTTTAGATTTTCTAATAACTCTTCTGTATTAGTCATTTTGTCTTCCTCCTACCATCATTTTCAAACTCATTTTATATCAAAAATAAGACCAAGTCAATACATTTTATAAACTTTTTTCGAATGTTTGTTCGCTATATATTATAATCCCTTATTTTACAACAAAAATCAAAAATAAAAATTTTATGTTAATTTACATTTTAGAAAAATATAAAAAAATAAAAACGTCAAAAACACGCTTTTACCTTGTAAAACAAACATATAAACTCAAAATTAACATTTGAACATTTTTACAAAAAATAAAAAAATCTTAAAAATCAAAAATTTTAAAAAATGTATTTTTTACATTTTTTGTGCAAAAGAGATTTTATAAAATATAAAGAATATAATATATTATAAGGTGAAACTAAAAATGAAAAATAGAGAATACGAAATAAATATATTAAATATACAATTAATAACGTCACTAATTGTTATAATAACAGTAGCAGTATCACTAATACTAACATATAATCAAAAACTAGATATTGAAAATAAAAAAACAATATTTAATAAAAAACAAACACATAATATTTCATACATAAATAGATTAATAATATTAATAACCGCAATAATATTTCTAATAATTAACTATAAACTTTACCAAATATCAAAAAAAGAAGGAGAAGACCTAAAAGTCTACTACCTTCAAATAATTGCATCAATTCTTTCAACAATTGCATCTATAATAGTTTTCTATGTAGTCTCAATAGAACCAACAGGAGATGAAATATCAGACATAGAAAACCCTGTTATTTAGAATTATACTCTAAACAAGCCTTATCTAAAGCATCAATAATCAAATCAACTTGATCAAAATCCTTAAGCCTAACACCACTAGCAAGTTTATGACCTCCGCCACCAAACTCTTCACAAACAGTATTAATAACAGGTCCACGAGATCTAATAGAACCTCTTATAGTATCACCATTACCCTTATCAATAGAAAACATACCCCAAGCAATAAAATCATCAATAAAATTAAAATTATTAACCATGTTACCAGCAGTAGCAGCATCAACACCAAATTGATCTAATAAATCTTGAGTAACTTTTAAGTAAGCAAATCCATTCTCTGTAATACTTAAATTATTAGCGATAAAGCCCTCAAACTTAACCTCTTTTAAAGGCCTCATATATAAATTTTCATATAAAGAAGTAAAATCAATACCACTCTCACGAATTAATCTAGAAACTAATTCAAAAGTTTTACTAGACGTATAAGAGAATAAAAACCTATTAGTATCCGCAATTACACCAATATATAACTTTTCAGCAACCTTCTTATTAAGAACTAATCCAGTATTAAAAATAAGTTCCATAACCATTTGAGAAGCACTGCAAGAAGTATCATCAATCCATTCAATATCACAAAACTTCTCTACATATGGATGATGATCAATCTTAATAGAATAAGCCGCATCCATATACCCATCTACTCTTTTTTTATTAGGAGTATCAGTTACGATAAGTAGTGACTTAGACATTACCTCTTCATCAACACTATCAAGACCACCCAAATACTTAAAACGAGAAGCCGGACTACCTATAGCATATACTTTTTTATTTGGAAAAGTAGCAAGTATAGAATCCTTTAAAGCCATTTGACTTCCCAAAGCATCAGGATCAGGCCCAACATGGCGAGCAATCACAATACTATCATACTTCTTAATTAATTTATAAATCCTCTTACACATTCTTTTACACATAAAAACACACTTTCTATAATAAATTATAAGCGTCTCTAGCAATCATAACTTCCTCATCAGTAGGAATTACATAACAAGGAATTTTAGAATCAGCTGTAGAAATCATACCTTCAGTACCAAAGCATTTTTCATTAGCCTCTTCATCTAATTCAATACCAATAACACCTAAACGCTTCATAATTTCAGCTCTAAATGGTCTAGACTTCTCACCCATACCTGCAGTGAATACTATCATATCACAACCACCCATTTCAAAATAATACTTAGCAATATAATCAACTACTCTATCTACAAACATATCACGAGCAAGGATACAACGTTCATCACCGTTTTCCCAACCATAAACTATATCACGAGCATCACTATATTGTCCACTAATACCTAATAAACCACTCTTCTTATTCATAATAGTATCAAGTTCATCAACAGTAAAACCTTTTCTAATCATATAAGGTAAAATAGTAGCATCAATGTCACCACAACGAGTACCCATAACAAGTCCAGCATTTGGAGTCAAACCCATAGAAGTATTCTCACACTTACCATTAACTACAGCACTAATACTAGCACCACTACCAATATGACAAGTAATTAAACGAGTATCACTTCTACCTAAAATCTCATTAGCACGCATACTTACATACTTATGACTTGTACCATGAGCACCAAATCTACGAACATTATACTTACTACACCATTCATAAGGTAAAGCATATAAATACTTACTCTCAGCCATAGTCTGATGGAACGCAGTATCAAAAACTACAACTTGTAACGCATCAGGAAAAACCTCTAACGCAGCACGAATACCAACTAAAGCAGCTGGATTATGTAAAGGAGCTAAAGGAGCTAACTCCTCAATTTTAGCCATTACATCATCTGTAACAACAACAGACTTATCAAAGTAACTACCACCTTGAACAATACGATGACCCATGGCCTTAATCTCATCCAAAGACTCAACGATATTATAAGCCTTTAACTCATCAACAACAATTTCAAAAGCACTTTTATGGTCAGAAACATCAACATGTTTCTCAACCTTATCACCATTTACTTTTAAAGTATAAAAACTATCTCCAATACCAATTCTTTCAATATATCCAGAAATTAAAACCTTCTCTTCTGGCATTTCATAAGCAGTAAACTTCATAGAAGAACTACCTGCATTTATTGATAATACTTTCATAACATAACCTCATTTCTACACAAATAATTATAACTTATTTATAAAACTTTATCAACAAAATAAAGAAAAAAAGTAAGTATCACTTACTCAAAAACATATTTTTATATCTTATAACATTACTTCGAGAAACACTACCAATCTTAAATAATATATTGTCACTAGATATTTTATAAACACAATCCGTTTTAACTATACTATCCTTAGATAAATTATTTAAAAAATCCTTCTTCAATAAAACATTTGAATCATACTTCAACTTATTCAATCGTGATGAAATAATAAATCCAAAATAATCAAGAGGGACACTAATATTATTATCATCAATAATAACAAATAAATGATTAGAGCCTATACTGCCATCAGGAAATAAGAACTCTTTAACATATACAATATCACCAATACTATATTTAGCTAAATACTCTACTTTACTTTCACCAATTAAACCTATCGCGTCTCCATGGTGCCATTCCTCCTCTGGAGGATAATCTTTAAAAGCTTCACTCGAATCTTTAACTCTTCCAATGGAATATGCTTTCTTAATAAAATCACTATACATAAAATTCACCTCAAATTAATTTTACTTATAAATTAACAGGAAGTCAATAAAAAAATAGTAGAAAAATCTACTATTTATCATTTGGTTTCATAGTTGGGAATAATATAACATCCCTTAAAGATGGAGCGTCATAAGCAAGCATAATTAATCTGTCAATTCCAACACCAAGTCCTGAGATTGGAGGCATACCTTGTTCCATAGCTAATAAGTAATCTTCATCCATATCCATAGTTTCATCATCACCTTGAGCCTTAGCCTTTAATTGATCTTCAAAAGACTTTCTTTGCTCAAAAGGATTTACTAACTCTGAATATGCATTACATATTTCAGCACCATTAATAACAACTTGGAAACAATCAACCATATTAGAATCATTATCATTTCTTCTAGCAAGTGGTTTTAATAACGCAGGATAATTATACATTACAACAGGTCCTACAATATTTGCTCTTAATAACTTCTTATATAAGAAATCAGTTAATTGAGCTAAACTCTTATACTCTTCCATATCCTTTAAAGAGAAGAATCCTTTTTCAACAACTTTTTCCTTATAAGCATCAACATCAGTTTCCTTTAAGAAATCAAAGCCTAAAATACGAGTTAATTCTTCAACATAATTTACCCTTTCGAAAGGTTTAGAAAAATCTAATTCATTTCCACCACTAGTAATCACTTCACTACCAGTCAAAAATCTAATAGAATCTCTTAAGAACTTTTCAAAAAACTTAATATTATCTTCAAAATTCCAATAAGCACAGTACCATTCTATTTGAGTAAATTCAGGATTATGTTGTGGATCCATACCTTCATTTCTAAAACACTTAGCCACTTCAAAAACTCTATTAAATCCACCAACAATACATTCCTTTAAATAACATTCTGGAGCAATTCTTAAATTACAATCCAAATCCAATGCATTATAATGAGTAAAGAATGGCTTAGCAGAAGCACCACTAACACTAGTTTGAATAATAGGAGTTTCTACCTCTAAAAATCCATTATCAGCTAAATAATTTCTAACAAATAAAGAATATCTACTTCTTCCTAAAAATATTTTACGAGAATCTTCATTAGTAATTAAATCAACATATCTTTGACGATACTTCATTTCAATATCAGTCAATCCATGAAATTTTTCAGGTAATGGTCTTAAAGCTTTACCTAAAAACTCAAAACTATCAGCTCGTACAGTTTTCTCACCAGTTTGAGTAGTAAATACCTCACCATTAACACCAATAAAATCTCCTAAATCAATATTACTCTTAAAGAATGAATACTTATCATCTCCAACAGAATCTACTTTAATAGAAACTTGGATAGAACCCTCCAAATCTCTTAATCTTAAGAAACTTAGCTTACCCATCTTTCTCATAAATACAATTCTACCAGCAATTCTAACATCACTAGTACCATCCTCTAAAGAAGCAACTTCACTAAGTTTATAATTAACATCATACTTTTCTGGATATGGATTACAAACTTTTCTAATTTCTTCTATCTTATCTCTTCTTATAACCTCTTGTTCACTTAATTCTCTCATTTTTTCACCTCAATTACCTTAGTACCTGCAATCAAATCAGGCAAACTCCTTTTGTCATTCCTATATAATACCATAAATATACTAGAAATTGCTACTATAAATTGTAAAATTGATAATATTGATTCAACATATATATAGCCATCATCCTTTATCAAAAAAATCAAGCATAGACACAAAATAGTAGAACCTATTCCATTCATAAATAAATATCTAAAAATCAATTGATTAGAACTAACCGCATTATCATCATTTGAAACAATCTTAATACCCATATACTTCTTACCAAAACTTTGTCCATCATTATAAAGAGGATATAAAACAAAATACAAAATATTAATAACAACCCCAATTAAACTAGATAAAAATAGTTCTCTTTCTAAACTATAACTAATAACAGAATACTGATTAACAAAAGTATTAACATTAATACTACCATTTAAAAAACTATTATTAATACCCATTAATTGTTCATCCAAATTAGAAACGCTCTCACTAACAGGAATAAAAATTCCAATAAAATTAATAATTGAAAATACAATTAAAATATCAATAATATACGCAAAAAATCTTTTTTTAAACATTAGAACTCTCCTTTAAAAAACTATCAAGTATATCATAAATTTCATCAATACTATTAGCCTTATTAATTAACACATTAACATTACTAGACCCTTTAATACCTTTTAAATACTTACTAATATGCATGCGCATTTCTAAAACAACAACCTTAAGAGGCTTGATTTCAAGCAAATAATCAATATGTTTCTTAATCATATTAATCCTATCACTTAAACTAATTTCACTAGGTAAAATACCATTTTCTAAATAATCAACACACTCTTTAATAATCCAAGGATTACCTATAGCAGCGCGACCAATCATAATACCATCACACTTAGTATAATCAAGCATTCTTAAAGCATCATCATAAGACCTAATATCACCATTACCTATAACAGGAATAGAAACATTTTCCTTAACACTCTTAATAATACTCCAATCAGCTTGACCACTATACCCTTGAGCTCTAGTTCTAGGATGAACAGTAATCATACTAGCACCAGCTTTTTCAACTAACTTAGCAATCTCTACAGCATTAATACTATTACTATCCCAACCACTTCTAATCTTAACAGTAACGGGAACATTAACACTATCTACAACACTCTTAACAATGTCATAAGCAAGCGAAGGATTTTTAAGAAGAGAACTCCCCGCTTGACTCCTAACTGCTACTTTAGGAACAGGACATCCCATATTAATATCAATAAAAGAAACATGATAATTATCACATATATATTTAGCAGCACTAGCCATACTCTTAGGAGTACCACCAAATATTTGAACCCCAACAGGAATATTCAAATCACTTATACCATTAAGCATATCAATAGTCTTCCTGTTTCCCCTAAAAATAGCCTCAGAACTAATTAATTCAGTAACCGCAAAACCTAGTCCCATCTCTGAAACCAACTTAATATAAGCTGCATTACTAATACCAGCCATAGGAGCAAGTCCAACTCGATTTTTAACACAAACATTTCCTATATAAAACATAGAAATCACCAGCACAATATTATATAATAAAGAAATAAATTAATCAATATCAAAAGACTTAATACAAATCTCCAAAGTTGAATAAATCTTCATAAAATAAGCACTATCAAAATTATTACGAACCAATCCCATAGAATCTAAATAACATTTAATAACACGCTTCTTAAATTGTTCCCTATATAAAACACTTCTATCAACACACAATTTTTTAATCTTATCAGGAACAATAACACTTAATATAGAATATATATCATTTTGAACATTCAAATCAGTAGTATCATAAATAATTAAATCACTTATACTACGAATCAAATCATCAGAACACATAAGACTATTATTAATACTTGTGCTCATAACAGTAATATAACTTGAACAAACATTAATCTTTTTGTTCAATTTATCAATCTTAGAAGCATAAATATCATTATGTTCAGTACCCATTTTTTTATTATGCCACTCTAAATCTTTATTCAAATTAATAAGTAATTTTCTATTCTTATAAACATCAAGTAATAAATTAAGTAAAGACTTACGTTTATCACCTCTATATTCGCAACCTAATATAGGATAACTTTTAAGCAGTTCCTTAAGTAAATTAGGATTCTCATTCTTCAATATTAAATCAAATAAAACATCAATATTAACACACTTATCAGTATTATCATCTATATCATTTGAAATAGAAATAACATCATAATCCATATTAATATTAACATTCAAGCCTAAATGAGAAAAATAATCCTGAACAGTTTTTAGAGATTGTTTTCTTAAATCTTTAGTAAAACTAACATCTCCATAATTCTTATCAAAATAATCCTCGCCTAGAATACTGTTTAAACAAATTTCCTTAACAAGTCTCAATTGTTCAAAACTATAACCTGAAGAACTCTTAACACCATTAATTAAATATAAATGCTTAATCTGAAAAAATATATCAGCCAAAATATTATAATCAATCTTATCACCTATATTTTGTTTATAAATAACAATTTTTTTCTTTTCATCATAATATGGGTCATTACGAACAACATCAGAAAGAATATTAAAACCAACATTTAAACCCTTACTAGTAGAAAAACTCAAACTAAATACCTTATAAAAATAACTAATTAATTCATAATCCAAAGAAACATTCTTAGAAACTAAATAATAAGTAAAATAATTAATATAATCATTTGGCATTATATAATTAGGACAAGCATAACAATAGAAAATAAGCATCTTCTCTAAATCGCCAATGCCAACATCACTATTACTAATAATATATTGATTATACTTCTGACTAAGCAATTCCTTAACACCATCAAAATTCAAATTCTCTAAAATATTATTAAATTCTTCATTTTTAATAGAAAGACTATAAACTCTTAATAATACACTATCAAAAAATATATCTTCCTTATTTTTTTTATTACAAACAAACTTTCTTAAATATCTATTTATATAACTAATATTTAAATTAATACTAGACAAATCACTACATAAAGACAAAACATAAGATTCAATTTGTTTAATATAAGAATCCTTATAATCAGTAGAGTTAACTTTATCGCATAATTCATCGCTAGATATAATTCTTTTAATTAATTCAAGATTAATATCCATAAGCCAACTCCTTCCTAATACATAAAAATATATATTAAACCCTTATTCTTTTACCCTATATATTATTATAGCAAATAATTCAACTAAAATAAACACCTTTTTTTACACTGCATTTACAAAAAAAATTAATAAAAGTAGACAAAACAATAAAAAACATGTATAATTATTAAGTCTTATACAAAAAGAAAGGAGTTTATAATGAAATTATTAAATGGCGAAAAAACTTTAATATTCGCACTAGGCGGACTTGGAGAAGTCGGTAAAAATATGTATTGTGTAATGCATAAAGATGAAATAATTATTACGGATGTCGGTATAACATTTCCACAAGGAGAACTTCCTGGAGTTAACTACGTAATTCCAGACTTTACATTCTTAAAGAAAAACGAAAGCAAAATAAAAGCACTTTTTATAACACACGGTCATGAAGACCATATAGGAGGAATACCATTTCTACTACAAAATGTTGAAATTCCAAAAATATATGCACCAAATCAAGCAGTCGGATTAATAAGAAGAAAATTAGAAGATAGAAATATTAGATACGATAACTTAATAACATATAATGAACAAACAAAAGTAAAGTTTAAATATATAGAAGTAGAATTCTTTATGACTACTCACTCTATTCCAGATTCACACGGAATATGTATTAAAACACCAAACGGTACAATAGTTACAACAGGAGACTTCAAATTTGACTTAACACCAATTGGACCAATGGCTAATATACATAAAATGGCGCATATAGGATCAGAAGGAGTAACACTACTTTTAAGCGATAGTACAAATGCATTAAATCCAGGCTTTTCAACAAGCGAATCAAAAGTAGACGAAACACTTGGAGAAATATTTAAAAGTCATCATGGAAGAATAATAATCGCAACATTCGCATCAAACATATATAGACTAAAACACATAGTAGATACATGTAAGAAAAACGATAGAAAAATCGCAATATTCGGAAGAAGTATGGAAAACAATATAGAAATATCTATACAAGACGGATATATAAAACATAAAGAAATATTTATAACTCCAGAAGAATCAAATAATCTTCCAGGAGAAAAAGTATGTTTATTATGTACTGGAACACAAGGGGAACCACTTGCAGCTCTATCAAGAATCGCAAATGGAACACATAAACAAATAAAACTAAAAGAAAATGACTTAGTTGTATTCTCATCATCTGCTATTCCAGGAAATGCATTAAGTATTTCAAGAACAATAAATAAACTATATCTAAAAGGTGTAAAAGTATATACAAATACATCACTAAATGATGTTCATACAAGTGGACATGGAAATCAAGAAGAATTAAAATTAATGATAAGACTAATTAATCCAAAATACTTCATGCCATTCCACGGAGAACATAGAATGTTAAAAGCACATACAGACCTAGGAGTTGCATGTGGAATACCAAGAGAAAATACATTTGTACTTGAAAACGGTGATGTACTTGAAATGTATAAAGGAACTATAACAAAATCAGAAGAAAAAATCCAAGCTGGAGACGTATATGTAGACGGAAACAGAATTGGAAACGTAGGAAATGCTGTTATGAAAGACAGAAAAACAATGGCAAGCGACGGAATTGTAGTAGTAATTGCCAATATCGACACAAATAATAATACACTACTAGGAAATCCAAATATAACAACAAGAGGATTTGTACTAGTAAATGATAATATTGAACTATTAAAACAACTAGAAGAAATAACAAAACAAGCAATTAATAGTAAAATTAAAAACCATGTTAATTATAATGAGATAAAATCAGAAATAATAATTGAATTATCAGAATTTATAAATGAAAAAACAGGAAGAAAACCAATAATTCTTCCAGTAATCATGGATATAAAAAAAGATATTAAAGTAAATAATTAAAACTTCAGATAAATGAACTGAAGTTTTTTTTACATTCCTAATGCAACTTCTGAAGAAATATCACAATTACCTTTTAATGCTGAAATATTTCCATCCTCTATCATAACTGAATAACCATCTATATCAATACAACCTTTAACCAAAATATTATTAGAATAACTTAAATACCCACCATTTGGTACATTACCTCCCATTGGAATACTATAAGTTATACTATCAAAAATCAAATTACCAGAAGAAATATAATAAATACCATCCAACTTAAAATCAGTATCAGATAATAATTGACTTGCAAAATAATTATCAACACTTTGCTTATATGAAGTAGCTCCATCTATTGCGCTATTTAACTTAATCTTAGAATAAGCATTTTTCGCATTAGGGAAAACAAATAAACCGCTTAAAAACAATACAAACGTAACAACAAGTATTTCCATCCTGAAATGTCCATGAACATTAATCTTTGCCATATAACCACCTCTTACTACCTTAATTTTAACATATAAAAAAACAAAAACAAGAAAAAATGTAAACAAAATAACTATGTTTACACCTTTATTTACAATCTATAAAATTACTAACCTCTAAAACAGTATTAGAAAAATTATTAAAATCGACATCAAACCAATTAATATCCATTTGATTATTAAACCATGTATACTGTCTTTTCGCATAATTACGACTTCTTTGCTTAATTAAATTAACACAACTATCTAAATCAGTTTCACCAGAAAAGTAATCAAATAATTCTTTATAACCAATAGGGGTCATAACAGCTTTACTCCTAACACCACTATCATAAATTCTCCTAGCTTCATCAAGTAAACCATTAGAAATCATAATATCCACTCTCTTATTAATCCTATCATATAAAATTTCTCTATCAGTAGTTAAACCAATAAAAACAGAATCATATAAAAGTTTAGAAGACTTCTCTTTATCAGACAATAATTTGCCAGTAGAATCATAATAAGATAAGGCCCTCTCAACTCTCTTACGATTATTCTTGTGAATACTAGTATCAGGATCGATACTAATTAATCTTTCATATAAATCATCATTAGAATAATCACTATAATCAAAATGATTATCATCAACATCAAATTTATAATCATATAAAGCAGCCTTAACATAAAGCCCAGTTCCACCTACAATAATTGGAGTCTTACCACGAGATAAGATGTCAGTTATACAACTTCTGCAATCACGTTGAAAATCAAAAACAGTATAATCTTCATTAACATCTTTAATATCAATTAAATGATGAACAACACCTTCTTTTTCAGCATCAGTAACCTTAGCAGTCGCAATATCAAGGCACTTATAAACTTGAGTACTATCCGCATTAATAACTTCACCATTATACTTATGAGCAAGTTCTATACTTAATTTAGTCTTACCAACACCAGTAGGTCCAACAATAACAATAACCATACTACCACCTCTTTATATATTTCCTATAAATATACTTACCTTTTCCCCATTATCTTTCTATAACTCTTATCTATTTTTTCATAAGAATCAGGAGACAATAACAAGTTAAAATCATCAATAACATCTAAATCTAATAATCCATAAACATCCTCAGGTTCCATATAATTTATATTGTCATTAATAAGAGTAAATAAATCCAAATCAAACTTATTATTTAAAAACAAATCATAAGAATAACATGATAATAGAATTCCAAACAAATATCTCATATGAAACCCAAAATTTAAATTCTTATTATCTATAATAGAATAACAACTTCTCCACAAAGTTGCTTCATGTTTTGAATCATACTTATTAATAATACTATTTAAAAAATAATTATTAAGATATCCTTTATCTAAATAGCATTTAAGTAAATTCAATTGAAAATCAACTTTTAAAGCACTCACATAACAACTATTAAAACTATAATTAATATCATTTCTAAAACTATTTATATTATAATTTTCTTTAATAAAATATTCAAACAAAAACTCACCAAACATAGAAATATATTCAGTAAATATACCTCTAGTATAAACTTAAATTATTAATATCTAAATTAGTATCATGTAAAAATTCATGAACAATGTAATAAGCATCATTTATATCATTCGAATAAGGCAAATAAATTTCATTCTTACAAAGTTCATAATTATAAAAAGATACAGGAGTTTCATCACTTCTTTTACTAACATGCTTAAAATTAAAAGTACCATCATTTATTCTTTCAAGAAAATAATCCCCGTAACCTATTCTGTCAAAAAAACTAAAAGCTAAATCAACAGACTTACTCAACCCAAATCTAGATTTAATCTTATCACGAAAATCAGGATACCTATTACTCAATATAATTTCAGACATTTTTTTAACAGCGCTATAGTCATCAAAATCATACTCAGAAACATCATTCAAATAATCTTGAATTATTCTATTAAGTTCATCCATAAAACCACCCTATTTTATAAACATCGCATCACCAAAAGAGAAAAACCTATATTTATTAATAACAGCTTCATGATAAGCATTTAAAATATTATCACGACCAGCTAAAGCACTAACTAACATCACCAATGTAGATTTAGGTAAATGAAAATTAGTAATTAAACAATTAATAGCCTTGAACTCATAACCTGGATATATAAATATTTCAGTATTACCAGAACATTCAACAAACTTACCATATTTACCAATAACACTCTCTAAAGTTCTAGTACTTGTAGTTCCAACAGCTATAATTCTTCTACCTTCAGATTTTGCTTTATTCAAAATATCAGCAGTTTCACTACTCATCTCATAATACTCAGAATGCATATGATGATTATTAATATCATCTACTTCAACAGGTCTAAAAGTACCTAATCCAACATGTAAAGTTACATTAGTAATAATAACGCCTTTACATCTTAATTCATCTAACAATTCATTAGTAAAATGTAAACCAGCAGTAGGCGCAGCAGCCGAACCAATATTCTTCGCATATACAGTATTATACCTATCCTTTTCGGCTAATTTCTCATGAATATAAGGAGGGAGAGGCATCTCACCTAACCTATCTAATATCTCAAGTAATATACCAGAATAAATTAATTTAACCCTAGTAACACCATCATCTAATAATTCAACAACTGATGCACTTAATTGATCACTAAACTTAACAATAGTACCAACATGTAATCTTTTCTGAGGTCTAGATAAACATTCCCATGTATCATTACCCATATCTTTAAGTAATAATAACTCAATAACCGCACCTGTATCCTCTTTAACACCCATAAGTCTAGCAGGAATTACTTTAGTATCATTAATAACAAGTACATCACCAGCATTTAAATAATCCACTATATTTCTAAACTCTTTATGTTCAATATCACCAGACTCTTTATCAAGAACCAAAAGTCTAGAAGAAGCCCTATCCTTTAAAGGAGTTTGAGCAATTAATTCTTGTGGTAATTCAAAATCAAAATCACTAGTTTTCATAATATCACCTTCAAAACAAACATATTATAACATAAAAAAAAAAATAAAAATAGGCAACAGCCTATTTTTGATATTTTTCATTCTTAATCATCAATTTTTCTTTTTCATTCTTTAATCTTTCAATCTTTGCCTGTCTATTAATTGAAGATATTAAAGCACGGTTTCTTTTTTCATCATTAATACATCCACCACGAGTTATAGAAGAAAAATTAACAATATTCCTAATATTTTCATCATAATAGTAAACAAAATTACCATTAATATCCATCGCCGAACCAATATAATTTACACTTTTACTATCATTCATAAAATCATAATAATTTAACTTTCTAAGATTATTCCCATTTATTATCTTAGTAAAAACAAATCTAGTATACTTAGAATCATAAATCATTTTATCTATATCAAAACCAATAACTAATCTAAAAAATAAATCCTGATTATCTATAGACCTATAACATAAATTACACTGATAAAGATTCGAATAACCACTTAATTTAAACTCACCTATAATTCTCAAAAAAAATTTATTATACAAACCAGGAAAATTAAAACAACCATGCCCCATATAATATGGATTGTCAGGTAAATTTCTCTCTTTCTCATCAAAAAACACCATAAAAACCTCCAAATTTTTAATTACTATAACATAAAGTAAACAAAAAGTCAAAAAAGAGATAGAATTATCTTTCTACCTCTACCATCTCATATGCCTCTATTACATCTCCAACTTTAATATCATTAAAATTAGAAATAGTAATACCACACTCTAAACCTTTTTTAACTTCTTTAACAGAATCCTTCTCTCTTTGAATAGAACCAATCTCACCATCATACATAACGACACTATCACGTATAACGCGAGCCTTAGAATCTCTCTTAATAACACCATCATTAACTAAAGATCCAGCAATAGTTCCAACCTTAGAGAACTTAAATAATTGTTTAACAGTCGCACTACCAATAATTTTTTCCTCATAAACAGGATCTAACATACCTTTCATAGCAGCTTCCATATCTTCAACCGCCTTATAAATGATATCATAAAGGCGAATATCTACACCTTGCTGAGTCGCGTAATCCTTAATAGAATTATTAGGTCTAATATTAAACCCAATAATGATTGCTCCAGTAGCCTTCGCAAGAACTATATCACTTTCGGTAATTGCACCAACACTACTTCTAATAACATTAACACGAACTCCATCAACTTCTATCTTCTCAAAAGAATTCTTAACAGCTTCAGCAGAACCATTAACATCAGCCTTAACTATTACATTAATTTCCTTAACACCCTCTTGAATCTTAGAGAATAAATCATCTAAAGAAACAGCCTTAGGAGCATTATCTCTTACCTTAGCTTGACTCTTACGTTCTTCACCAATACTACGAGCTTGTTTTTCAGTTTCAAAAGCCATAAACTTATCACCAGCAGTAGGTGTGTCATTAATACCTGTAATAAATACTGGAGTTCCAGGTAAAGCACTAGTAATTTCCTCGCCTAAATCATTCTTAAGAGTCCTTATCTTACCATAAGCATTACCAACAACAATTGGGTCACCTAATCTTAAAGTACCATTTTGAATCAAAACAGTAACAACAGGTCCTAAATGCTTATCAAGTCTAGACTCAATAACAGTTCCCATAGCATATCTATTTGGATTAGCTCTGTAATTTTGTAATTCAGCAACTAATAAAATATTTTCTAATAATTGATCAACACCAGTACCATTTAAAGCAGAAATCTTAGTGTAAATAGTATCTCCGCCCCATTCTTCTGGAGTTAAACCATATTCAGTTAATTCAGTCATAACACGTTCAGGATTAGCACCAGGCTTATCAATCTTATTAATTGCAACTAAAATAGGAACATTTGCAGCCTTAGCATGATCTATAACCTCTTTAGTTTGAGGCATAACACCATCATCAGCAGCAACAATTATAATAATAATATCAGTAATTGAAGCACCACGTGCTCTCATCTCAGTAAATGCCGCATGACCTGGAGTATCAATAAAAGTAATTAACTTATCATTACATTTAACTTGATATGCACTAATAGCTTGAGTAATTCCACCAGCTTCACCAGAAGCAACAGAACTCTTTCTAATAGTATCAAGTAAAGTTGTTTTACCATGATCAACATGTCCCATAATAGTTACAACAGGAGGACGACTTACTAAATCTTCTTCATTATCAATAACTTCAAAATTTTCAAAATTAACAACGTCAGTAGTCTCTTCACGACGTAATTCTTTATTATAATCTAAAACCAATAATTCAGCATTTTCATAACTAATACTATTATTATTAGTAGCCATAATACCTAAACTAAATAATTTTTTAATTAAATCAGCACTCTTAACACCAATTCCATTAGCAAGATCACTAACAGTCATACCCTCTTTAAAAATAACAAAATTATCATTATTAACAACAGTATTAGAAATAAGTTTTTCCTTATTCTTATACATTTCTTTCTTCTTAAATGCTAAATCTTTCTTACTTTTAACACCATTGTCATTCTTTTTCTTTAACTTTTGTTTACCAGCATTAACCTCAATATTCTTGCTACTAGCAACATCTTCTGCAAACTCTTCTGTTTCATCAATAATATCTTCATCATCTAAATTATTATCTAATATAATTATATCTTCTTCCTCTAATAAATCATCCACTGAAGTTACATTTATACCTAACTCTTTACACTTTTTAAGTACATAATCAACAGTTCTATTAACATCACTTGCATACTCTTGTACACTCATCATATTAAGCACCTCCTTATAAATTAATAACTATATCTTTACCTGCCATTTCATATTTTCTATAAGTTACACCACAATTATCAAACATCATACGAGAAGCACGACAACCATCACTATCATGATACTTATCACTTAAATAAATAACTTCCTTAATACCTGATTGAATAATTGCCTTAGCACACTCATTACAAGGAAACAAAGTAACATATACTCTAGCTCCTTTAACACTAGTTGGACAATTCAAAATCGCATTCAATTCAGAATGACATACATAAGGATACTTAGTCTTTAAATTTTCCCCTTCTCTACCCCAAGGCATAATATCATCAGATAAACCAGTAGGAGCACCATTATAACCCATAGATAAAATCTTATTATCATCATTTACTATACATGCACCAACACGTGTACTAGGATCCTTACTTCTCTCACTAGAAAGAATCGCAATTCCCATAAAATATTGATCCCATGTAATATAATCATTTCTTTTCATTAAACCAACTTCCTCAACTCATCAAAAACACTATCAGGAACTTCAACCTCAAGAATTCTATTCAAAACTTTACTACTATATGCCTTTTCAAAAACAGATAAATCACGTTTTAAATAAGCACCTCTACCATTAGCCTTACCTGTAACATCAACTATTACATCTCCTTCAGGAGTTCTAACAACACGAACTAACTCACTCTTAGGTAACTTCTCACGAGTAACAACACAACTACGCATTGGGATTTTTTTAGTCTTCATAAATATTTATACCCATTTCCTTTGCTTGATCATAAGTTTTAACATCAATCTTATAATGAGTCAAACGAGCAGCAAGTTTAATATTAGAACCCTTCTTACCAATAGCTAAAGATAAATTATCATTATCAGTAACAACTAAAGCTTCATTCTTTTTCTCATCAGTAATAAATACATGAATATTCTTAGCTGGACTTAAAGCATTCTCAATAAACTTAGAAGCATCATTATCATATAAAACTAAATCAACCTTTTCACTATTTAATTCCTTTAATATATTAGCAATTCTCATTCCTCTTTCACCAATACAAGAACCAATTGCGTCAACTCTTTCATTAGTAGATTCTAAAGCAACCTTAGTTCTGTTACCAGCATCTCTTGCGACACTATGAACTAATATAATACCTTCATTAATTTCAGGAATCTCTAACTCAAATAATCTCTTAACAAAACCATAATGACATCTAGAAAGTAAAATAGTACATCCTTTACTACCATTATCAACTTTTGTAATATAAACTTTGATATTAGAACCCATCTTAATAGTTTCACCTGGAATAATTTCAGTCTTAGGTAAAATACCTTGAGTCTTACCTAAATCAATATAATAATTACGAGCATCTTCCATTTCTACAGTACCACTAACAAGTTCATCTTGTTTATCACCAAACTCTTCTGCAATACTATTTCTTTCAGCCTCACGAATCTTTTGAATAACAACTTGCTTAGCAGTAGCAGCAGCAACTCTACCAAAATCTTTAGGAGTAACTTCTTCCTCAATAGTCTCTCCAACTTCAATACCAGGAACAATCTCTCTTGCTTCAGTTAAAGGAATATGAATTCTTTCATCAAATATAAATGGCTCTTTTCCTTCACCATCTTCTTCACTATCATTCTCTTCATCAAGTAAATTCCATTCTTCTAATTCCTCATAATTATCAGGAACAACAGTTCTAAATGAATAAACAGAAATTTCACCTGTTTCCTCATTAATGTCAACACGAACATTACTTAAAGAATGATAATTCTTCTTATAAGCACTAGTTAAAGCAAGACGCATAGCTTCATAAATAACATCTTCACTAATTCCCTTTTCTTTAACAAGTACAGCTATAGCTTTTTTAAACTCTTTACTATCCATACTATTCTCCCTTCCCCATAGAACAAACATCTAAAATATAACTTTCCTCAATTGGATCTGCTTCATCCAAAATAGGATTAATAAGTCTAGTAACTAAAGAACAATCATCAACGTCAATAATACCATCCTTATCAATAATCACTCTCAAAAAATAACAATTACCTTCCTTAACGTATAATACATCTTCTAACCTGTAACCATTAGAAGTAATAGTATCACTAATTAAATTTCTAACAATACTAGCCTTATCCATAAATACCTCCTTAATTTTAAAGAGTGGATTTTAAGCCACTCTTCTTTCGAAATACATAAGTATTATATCATAAAAAAAATAAAAAACATAATTTTTTACAAAAAAAAATAAAAAAATGCTATAATAATTATGGTGATAAAATGAATTTAGAAAAAATAAACAAATTTGAAGAAAAAACATACAAAATAATTACATCAATAACACTATGCCTTTTTATATCAATACTAAAAAAAATGTATTATGGATTATACACCATTAAATTTAACGAACTAACATCAAAAGAACAATTAATAGGAACAATAGTATACCAAATATTCGCAATAGTTATATCAATACTTTTCTATGTGAAAAATAAAAATAAAACACCAGAAGAATTTAAAAAATACTTAAAAATTGCGGGAATTGGAGTTGCTACAATAATAATATACTCTATGACATCTTTAATAGAACTAGGAATACTTTACTACTCAAGAATAGACGTAGCAAAAATGTCTATACTAGCAAAATCAATATACCTAATATTATGTGAAACACTAATAATAACTGTAATAGCAGTAATAAATAAACAAAAACTAAAAGAGAACTTTAAAGATATCAAAAAAAACTACAATAAATATTACACAAAATACTTAAAATTTTATGCACTATCACTATTAGTTATGATAATATCAAATATATTAATAACTCAAATAACTAAATCAATACCAGGAAACGAAGAGACAATAAGACAAACACTTAATAAAGCTCCTATTTATATGTTCTTCTCAGCAGTAATATTCGCACCATTCACAGAAGAAATGGTATTTAGAAACTCAATAAGGAATATAATACAAAACAAATATGCATTCATAATAACATCAGGACTTGTATTTGGTGGACTCCATGTAATCGGAAATATAAATACAATATATGATTTACTTTATATAATACCTTACTCTACGCCTGGAATTGCATTTGCTTATATGTTATATAAAACAAATAATATATTTGTCTCAATGGGAATACACTTCTTACACAATTTCCTACTAATGACACTACAAATAATATTATTATTCTTACATTAATTTTTTTAAATTTATATAAACAAAAAAAGTAACAAATGGAATGCACCCCTTAGAGTAGACATCAAATAAAAAAGACTTTTGTGTTATAATACACTTCCGAAAGGAGGTGTATTTTGTTATGGCATCTAAAGGGCAAAAATTTAATAAATATTCTGATGAACTA
>Ga0256405_10002612_pt1 | contig 40415 bp, 42 predicted proteins | sample RumenRJG_02DNA_FD_189096 | JGI IMG/M metagenome (GOLD analysis project Ga0256405, IMG submission 189096) | Bovine rumen microbial communities from Lethbridge, Alberta, Canada - RJG_02 | ecosystem: Host-associated > Mammals > Digestive system > Stomach > Rumen | place: Canada: Alberta... | reverse complement strand
CTTCAGGAATACTATGATCTTACACAAGAAATATTGAAATGGTATCCGAACGGGCATACCCCGACCGCTGAGAATCTCGAAAAGAAAATCGAAGTCCTTACCGCCCAGCGTTCACAGAAAAATGCTGAATACAGGGCTGCCGATCAGAAAGCGAGAGAGCTGTCCGAAGCATCAAGAGAGATAGAAGAATTCCTGCGTCAGGAGCAGCGCCGTGATCAGCAGAAGAAACGCAAGCGGAACGACCTTGAATAATACAGCACATTGCACCGAGGATTTTTGCGATATTGCTGCGCCCTGCACAAGAATGATTACAATTATCCCAATATGCTGGACTCTGGAAATGTAGCGGAGTATAATATAGCTACAATACATTTTCGGAGGTGCTGTTATGTTGAAAATTTCCGAGTTGGCGATGCCGAGGTCACGCAAGGTCACTACCGTATGCAACGGCAGGCGTGAGGTCTGGACAGACTACGAACAGGCAAAGGCATATTTCCTTGAACTTATGATGACTACTGAGGGTGAGGAGCATGAACGAGCGGAGTGCGTATACATTCAGCTCACACATGGATTGTCGGAGTGTTCAAACGAGGACGAATAATCAGCATAGAGGCTTTGCAGAATTGCAGAGCCTTTTGCTTTGCCTCAGACGAACGAAAATGTCCTTCAGAGTCGTCCGTGATGATTGCGGATAAACCTATCACCTGAAAACAAACAAGGCACGGAGAGCGTTCTTCGTGCCTGTTATCTGTGCTTTCAAAAATCACCATTATAGCTTAATTCCAAACTTGAATGTCCTCATAAGGTACATCTTCGGTATGCGGTCTGTATACAACGCCATCTAAGAAAGCTGGATTTGTCATTGCTATTACTGAACCATAGAGCGGGAATGGCTCAGTCTTCACAATAAGTAGAACATAAGGATTTTCCTTTGATGTATAAACGCTGTCTTCGGGATGGATAAGGTAATTGATCGAATCCTTGTATTCTCCCTTAAAATCACTGACCTTACCGATATACTTATCCTGCGTGTATGCGGATGCGTCTATCTCGGTATTATCATTAAATGTTACACCATTCCATTCAATAGTGCAACGAAACAGACACCACATATTGCTGCCACCATTTGAAGGATTTCCAGAGTTATCAGGAACGCTCTGTGACGCAGGTTCTGTTTGCTGAACAGGCGGAGTAGTCTGCTGAACCGGAGCTTCGGTCTGCACCGCAGGGGAATCTGTTGCTCTCTGTGGCTCAGTATTAGTGATTGTGGAGTTATCTGAGACAGGCGCAACTCTATCATCAGCCACAGGAGTATTTTCTTCAACAGAAGCATTATCTGCACCGTTGTCCTCAATCGCATTCTCGCCGTTCTCAGTAGTACGAGGAATAGCAGCGTCTGAGGTTGCAACCTGGCGATCTGCTGCAGATTCCGATGTTGTAGGTTCACCATTTGTATTAGTGGTATTCTTGGTGTTAGCTGAATGCTTGTCAGCCGATGAATCATTGTCAGCAGACACAATCACATCAGATGCCGTTGATTCTACAGTGCTGTTGATAAGCTGGTCATGGTTAGAAGTCAATACTCCGCCTTTCCACAGTCCGACACCGACAACCGCTGCCGCACATACAGGTGTAACCGAGGCAGCGACCTTCGTCATCTTGGCACGCTTCATTCTTCTTTCGGATTCATATTCGTCCATCCGACGGTGTAAATCCATGATCATTTCTTCATGCTTTTTCATAATCAATACCCTCCATTTCAAGTTGTGATCTCAGTGACTTCTTAGCCCGATATAAAACGGATTCTGTACTGCGGACACTTTTCTTCATGACTTTAGCAGCTTCTTTATTGCTCAATCCCTCAAAGTATATGAGCCATAACACTTGCTGATATTCAGGTTTCAGCTTTCGCATAGCCCTGTGAACCGCAATTTGCTGTTCCTTTTTGATATATGCATCCTCAACTGCTGCTTCATCACTGATAAGCTCAGGAGCATTTTCAATCGGAACTGTCAGATGTTTGGCATTTTTTTTCAGGTAATTGAATGCAATATTTCTGCCGATCGTGTAAAGCCATGTCTTAAATGAACACTTTTCTTTGAACTTCGGCTTCTTCGTGCCGAGCAAAAAGAATGTTTCCTCAGTCAGCTCCTCCGCTGTCCAGATGTTTCCGACGATGCTTGTCAGGTATAGCATCAGACCGTCGCTGTAATCCATTACGATCTCATCGAAACCAGATATGTCACCATTGTCACGGAAACGGCGGTAGCTACTTGCACCGTTATCCATCGACAAACTCCTTTCTGAAAGCCCTTTCATGTGCTTTCACTTATTAGACAACAAAATGGAGAAAACTACGCGCTTTTATTAGATGAGAAATGAAGTTTGTGCAATGTGCTGTGATTGTCATTATGATTTTATCACTTTTGAATAATACTGTCAAGGAGAAATTGTTCTCAGACGAACGGAAATGCCACTCAGTGCTGTGCGTGATGATTATATTGGAGAACACCCACTGAAAAAGAAAGACGGCACAGAGAGCATTCTCCGTGCCGTCTAATAGATGTTACCATTCAGTTTTCACAATATTGAGCTGATCCCAATTTGCGTATATCGCATCAATGACTTCCTGCGTAAGAGGAGCTTCATTATCCGCATCAGCGATCAGGCTCGGTCTGCGCCATACCCAAGCTCCGTCGAAGTTGATGAGATAGATTGTACCGTCCGAAGCAGTTATTTGATATTCAGGTAAACCATCACAGCTTATTGCCTGATAATTCAGGCTATCGAGCTTTTTGAAAACATCGTCGGACTGTCCGTTATCAGCAAAAACAGGTGCATTGGTTGTTTCAGCTTGTGTAGTGGTTGCATGAGTGGTACTTTCAGCAGCAGCAGACTTTTCCGTTCCTGCCGGGGATTGTATTTCCTCTGCCTGCGGCTGAGGTGTATCGTTATTCTCCGATATTACATTCATAGTGCTATCTTCTGCCTGCGTTTCAGAAAGCGAAACATCACTTGTTGTTTCCGTACTCGTTTTCTCTGTTGTCTTCTGTGTAGTTGAGGTGGTTTCTGCTTCAGAAGTGCTTTCAGCAGGAGCTTCGCTCTTTGATGCAGTCTGCACCTCGATCTGAGCAGCAGGTTGATCGTTGCTGTTCGTAGTTGTCAAAGGCTCGTCGATCTGTCCGCAGCCTGCCAGTGCAACAGCCATAAATGCTGTTATTGCAATCATTCTTCTTTTCATAATGATCCCTCCTGTAATTCGTAGTATTCCGTTGTATTCATATCTATGCTATCCTTGTTGTCTGTAAGCCAAGTGATAATTTCATCAGGCAGTACAGCTTCTGCATCTATACCGTCTTTCCATATCCATTTACTGCTGAGATTCAGCCAGTATACAGCACCTTTATCATCTGTCAGCTTGTACTCAGGCAGTCCGTCACAGGTGATCGGTATGTATTCCAGTGAATCCAGTCTGTTGAATATCTCTGTTCTGTCAGAAACAATTTGTGCGACTGTTGTTGTCTCGGTTGTTACGGGCGTTGTTTCTTCCGCAGATGTAGACGGGACGCTTTCTGTAACACTCGGTGCGGCGGACAGCTTTACCTCATTAGCCACGCCGAATTGCGACAGCATTTTCAGTGTCAGCTCATATCTGTCATTGCCTGTGCCGCAACCTACAACAGCAGAAAGATAAGTCTTTCCGTTTCTCTCAAAGGCGGCAATGAGACAGTTTCCTGCACTTGCGGTAGTTCCTGTCTTAATGCCGACAGCATCAGCACAGTAATAGGCACTGTTTGGATTCAGCAGAGCGTTGGTGTTCGTCCACGTGATATTTTCGCCTGACACAAAGTATACCTTTTTCTGATAAGTGCCTGTTATCGTCTTTATCTCAGGTATCGAAAATGCGTGATTCGCCAATATGAGCAGATCGGAAACCGTTGTATACTGGCTCGCATCGTCCCAGCCTTCGGGAGTCGTGAAGTGACTGTCTTTCATACCGATAGAGCTTGCGTAGCTGTTCATCAGCTCTGAGAAATATGCGACCGCCTGAGCATCTGTCAATGCGGTATCAGTTTTCACAGCTCTTGCAGTTGTTACCGCTACGGTATAAGCGGCATCGTTGCCCGAAGCCATGAGCATACCCGTGAGCAGATCGTATAATTTCAGCTTGTGTCCCGGTCTGATAAGGCATAAACTGGAACCCGATTTCACAAGATTCTGTTCCGAGCCTACGGTAACTACCGTATCAGGACTCAGATAATGCAGAGCGACCGAGGCGGTCAGCAGCTTTGTCAGGCTGGCAGGAGCAATGTGTTCGTTGATATTATCGTAATATAGCAATTCGCTGTCATCCGCACAAGCAAAAGCCGCTGCTTTGCAAGCAGGAGAAGTGATATGTACGGCTTCACTTGCATATATCAGCTCCCGTTTCATCAGACACAGGTCAAACACATCGAGCCTGTTGTCCTTGCAAAGATCGGCAGCCTGCCAGTTTTCAAGGTGCGTATCAGGAACGGCAAGAAGCCATTTTTGTAGCAGCACCGCATCGGCGATATCAAATACTCCATCGGCATTCACATCGCCCTTGATGCTGAATCCCTCAGCGTTTACAGGCAATGCAGAGAGCATCGCAGAACCGAGCGACACAGCGAGCAGTGCGGATATTATTTTTCTCTTTATCATTTATCTTCTCCTGTTCTATCTCAGCAATTCTTTCAGTGTGATGTTCTGCTCCGGTGTAAGTTCCTGCATACCAGCGATATAGCCATTACCGATAAACGGTTGATAGATAATATCTTTCAGCACTGTACCGTTCTTGAAAACAATATCAAAAGTAATATCCTCCATTGTATAGGCACTCGGATCAGCTCTGCACGCTTTCCAAGCATCTACCACCCATTGCGGCGTTGCAGATGCCGAATCAGAAGTGTTCTCCGCTTTGAGCTGATACAGAATATCCACGATAGAAGCGATTCTGTTTCTGTCGGTGATCGTTCCCGCTTGTGCAACTTCATATACTGCACCGTTTGGTACAGTGATCGTAAAGGAGATACTCTCTATATCATCAGCCGAATATGCACCATAGACCTTGAAAGTTTCTGCAAAAGCGGAGTTTTCATCAGTTGCAGTCGTCATACCGTTAAACACGAAGATACTGCATTGTTCTCCCTTTTTTACAATGATAACAGCGGAACTATCCGCAGGAGCATAGTAAAATACGTCAGCTCCCGAAAGATTCGGCTCTTGTGAAGATACTGTATATTTGGAAGAATCGTCATATTCGCATAATTCAGTAATTCTTCCGACATACTCACCGAAATCGCTGTCGGATACAACTGCGGAGATATTGTGTGCAGGGTGTTCTGAGGTGTCGAGCTGATAATAATATCTGCCAGAAATAATAACGCTTACAAGATGCAGCTCATCCTCGCCATAAGCATCAGAATAGGGATCGACCGTAGCTTTGAAGTTTTGGTAGTAATTATTTGCGGAGGTCGGATCTTCTGGCGGATCAGTATGATCATGTTCCTGTGCAGTTCCTTGTTGTGTATTCGGTGTTGAACTCTCGCCGGGAAGCTGTGTTCGGGAATCCGTCTTGCTTGCATTGACCTTCGGGTTGGCTGCATCAGTATCTTGTGCTGCCGTGGTAACTGTTCCTTTGGTATCTTTCTGAGCTTTATCAGTTTGTGAAGCAATTGCGGAATAGTTTGTAGTATGTTCCTCTGATTTGTCACTGCTTGTAGTGGCAGGAATGCCCTGATGATCGGAATTTCCATCATTTTTATGAGAATTATCCTGCTCGATAACTGAATGATCTGCAAGCAAGTCCGAGGGCTTATGAGCATTGTAAAAAGCAACAGAGCCAACCGTGATCACAGCAGCGGCAGCGACAGAACCGAATACACAGATATTTCTCTTAGGTGTTACACGGCTATCCTTCTGCTTAACATCAGACATAGCCCCTCTGATAAGGTCGTCGTCGATCTTTCCCATTATTTCGAGAAATCTTAGCTCATTCATAATCGTACCCTTCTTTCTGTAAAAAGGCTTTTAGTTTTTTTCTTGTCCGAAAAAGATAAGTGGCAACGGTTTTCTCCTTCATACCGTAAAGCTCTGCGATCTGAGATAATGAATCGCCAAACCAATAGCGCCTGATAAACACATTTCGGTGTCTTTCGTCCTGACTACGCAGAAAACGGCTAAACGCATCGGCAAGTACATCATCGGATACGCTCTTGTCATCGTCCGAGGGGATTATTTCAGCGATCTCATCTATCGGAACGGTGAATTGCGGATTTCTCTTTTCAGCAGAGTTATATTTCAGCCTGTTGATTGCGATGTTACGCACAATACGGCACAGGTATGATCTGAAATCGTTTGGATCGTCAGGCGGTATGTTATTCCAAATCTCATAATAAGCAGAATTTACGCATTCGTCTATATCTTCACGCTGGGAAAGGATATTGCCGGCTACATAACAGCACAGCTTGTCATACTTCCGCTTCATTTCAGCGATCGCCTGTTCATTTCTTTCACGGAACAACTCAATAATTGATGCATCATCCATTGGATATGCCTCCTTCCGTGAGGCGTAGAGGTCCTCTACCCATATAGTCAACTTTCGATTTGCAAATATTTCAATTTGAAGAAAATATCGGAAGTTTGTAATATTGCACAAACGCAAAACTTAATTTTTGTGTTATTCCCACGAAATCGCTAGTAGAATAGCAATCTCCCCAAAAATTGAAGTTACTATAAAAATCTATCATTATAATTATAGCCTCGCACTTACATGAAGTACAAGGCTATAATTGTTAATACTTTCATTTCTGCTTTTTAAGTTTTGAAATATTCATATTGTCTCACGTTATTTTCTATTATTAAAAGTTCTACTTACTGTGTGCTTCTATAATTATTTCCGCTGTCTTTATAAAATCATCTATCGCTTTCTGAGGAGACTGAATGATGATATCGCCTTCAAACTGAAATATCCATGCATAAAATGTCGGACTCAGTTCTATCTCAATTATCGCATTAAAGTATCCTTTTTCAGCATTTGTCGTTTTTATTTCATGTCCAAAGTAATCGAGGATAGCTTTCATATGCTTGCTTTTACATTTCAAGCACACCTCTGTCTTCTTTCCCTTGAATACCTTTATCTTGCTCGATAAATACTCCTTCAGATCAAAATCTTTTGGACAGACATATTTATTTTCCTCGGACACTGATACATTAGTCATCCTGTCTATTCTGAAATTGGCGATATCGTCATGTTTTTTGCTATAACCGATAAGATAGTATCTATCCTCATGCCACACCGCTGCATACGGACTCACTTCATATATGTAACCATTATGCTTTAGTATCTTATCCTTTTTTTCGTTATATTCAAAATATTGAAACTGTATCTGCTTTTTATTAGCAATAGCGTAATTGATCATATCAGCAACATATATGCTGGAATCAGACACTTTACTGCCTGTTGGTGACTGAATCATTGGTTTTATTCGCTTTGCAGTATATACACTAACGTTTTTCAGAAGTTTTTCTATCAGTTCTGTTGTTTGCTTTTCAGTTATAAAATGAGCTGCACTTACCGCATCACAAAGCATTTTTATCTCCGCATCATCAAAGCTGCGTTTTCCGATAAAGTATTTGTTCTGAGTACTTTTCTCACAAATGACATCATATCCTGCTTCTTTTAATATCTCTATGTCACTCGCTATAGTGTTCCTGTGAACTGAGATACCTTCCTCTGACAGCTTATCAATAAGCTGATTGGTAGTCAGTTTATGATCATCATCAGTTTCACTGAGTAAGATCGCCAATAACCTGATTATACGATTATTCTGCATTATGTCATTCCCCTTTACAAATCATAATTAATAATAAAAGCCGTTTCAAAAACGGCTTTTATATACTATTATTCTGCCTGATCTTCACTTCTTAGCCTAATTCCCTTGATATTATAGCAGATTCATTCACTTTTTGCATTTGACATGGTGTGCTGAAGAAACTTTATTCATTCGCCTTCAATGCAGTCACCATATCTATAGTCTTGATCTTTCGTCCAAGAATCCAGTTCGTCAGCAGTGTGACACCGAACATGAAACCGATGGCGATCAGGTATGTGGAAATATCCACGGTAGCGAAAAAGTCGTAGTTGTCACCGATAGAATATTTGAAAATATAATCTGTGAAATAGAATCCTGCCGGCAAACCGAGAATAATACCCACGATTGCGATCCAGATGTTCTGAATCTCATAGATTCTGCGAATCCGCTGAACACGGAAGCCAAGTACCTTTAACGTCGCAAACTGATAGTTCTTTTCGCTCATGGAAAGAATACCCATGTTATAAATGATGACCAGTCCGAGCAGTCCGGCAAGGATGATAAACATCCATATCATAACCTTAAATGTACCCAGCATATCCTGTAGCTGCTGTTTCAAAGAAGCCAATGAAGCAATGGATTCCACGCCGTCGATGTCGCTGGCGGAAGCATCTGACAGATCCGCATCGGTGAAGATCGTGTCCGGTTCATAGGTGCGTCCCAATCCCTCATAGGCTTTTCGCGTCATAGAGAACTGCTGCATTTGCGGGTGTCGACCTTGTGCAACAATTTTGCTGCTGTACCACTCATCACTGCCAGCCGGCTGCCATTCCACCGTATCACCTAAACTCATTCCCATTTTTTTCAGAAGCTTCCCTGTGACAATAATAGCACCGTCATCGTCCACATTTCCGACTGTAGAACCCGGAATTCCGTCTTCAATATCATGTGTCTGAATGTTTTTGTCACTGACACGGAGCATACCGTGTGAATCATTGACTGTAACTGTTGCATCCACAAGCTCGCCGTCTGCGTTTTTGTAAGTGATCACCACTGTTTCCGCCGTTGCATCGCCATACGAATCGTAAAGAGCATCCAGTTCTTTATCAGTAATGTTTTTTGACAGGGACATGGAATACTTATAGTGAGAAATGTCATCGAAATTCCATTGAATATAGCGGTCAAAGGAATCCATCATACCAAAAGCAAGGACGATAATCAATGTTGCACCCATGATACCGACAACGCCCATCGCTGTTCTGGCTTTGCTGCGCTTGATGTCGCGCAGATTCCATTTCGTGGCGAATTTCATTTTGGAGGTCAGACCTCTGCCGCCTTCCTTGCTCTTCATTTTAATGCGCGGTACTTCCAGGCGCAATGTCTGCGCCGCAGATTCATTCAGAATCTTTGAGCAGGAGAGATAGGCAACAGTGACAATGCAAAGGATAATGACTGCTGCCGCAATGAAGTTCGTGTAATCGAAATATTTTGTCAATCCGGGAACATCATAAGTTTCTGCTTCCATTTCCACCAAAAGCCCCGCCAGACCATAATAGCCGATCAGATCACCGACGATCACACCGATTACGCTGACATAAAACCCATAGCTCAGATAATGGCGTATGACACGTTTTTTTCGGAAACCCAATGCCTTCAGAGTACCGATCTGAATACGCTGCTGTTTTACAAAGCGGTTCATGGTGGTGATCACGGCAAGAATGGCGATGAAAACAAAAATTCCTGTGAACATGACAGAGTAGGTGTCGCCCTCTTCGCATTCGGATTTATAGGCGACAAAGGAATAGCAGCTTTCCCGATCTGTTACGGCATCCACGCCGTCGATTTGGCTGACAGCCTTTTTTGTATCAGATAATTTCGCTGAAAAGCCCTCATCACCCTTTTCCAGAATACCCGGTGCCAAGCCATCCACATCAATGATGCAGGTGGAGAATACATAAGCATCCTGCAAAGAGAATTTACTGTCAAGGGCTTTGAGAAAATCAGCCTTATCGGACAACGCTGCGCTTTTATCCTTGATTTTGGAGGACAGTTTGACTGCCGTTTGCAAGTCGGTCTGATCGTTGATCTCTGCCGCTGCTTTGACCTGTTTCCATGCCTCTGCTTCGGTCATACCCATTTCCGTCAATTTGGAAACGGAATCCGCCAGATCAGCTGCGCCTTCCAGAAAATCCTGCACCTCATCCGTCTTGATCGCTTCGTCATAGATGTATTCTTCCGGAAAGCTGTTCATTGACAAATAGATCCAACCGTATTTGGACGCATCCTGAAAAATGGTGTTGTCGTCTGCTGTTTTGTAAACACTGTCCGGTACGGAAATGATCCCCAGCACCGTTTTGGTGATGTCATATCCCTCATATGTGACAGTAAAATCGTCTCCGACTTTGATGTTATGGTTTTCGGCAAACATACGGCTCAGCCACAGTCCGTCCGCATTGGCATCGTAATTACTGCCGTCTGTAACGTGAAACGTGTTGATAGTAAGCGTATCCACATCAGGGTCGGTAAAGGTGATATCGATGGGGATCTCATCTTCTTCACCGTCAATTCTGGTAGAGCCTCTAACGGTAAGTAAACGTTCTGCACCGGCAACACCCGGTGTATTTTGAATATTCTTCAGAATATCCTCATCGATCTCGCCGTATGCCCATAGATCAGGCAGATTGTTCTCTTTATTGCAATCAGCCTTGCATTATTAGCTGTATTGATGTATAATAAAGAAAACATGAAATAGGAGTTCATTATGGATAATACATATAAATATCCGGCTATACCACCACGTCAGTTGGACGAGAATAGCCATATTGTCGGTTGTGATGGTGAGCAGCTCTCGACATTGACAGAGTATTGGAAATGGGCTCATTCGGATCTGCTTGGAAATACTGAGCGAGGGATCCTTGCTGAATACTTGGTGAGACTTGCTCTCAATATCACCAGTAACAGGCTCTCTTGGGATAAATATGATCTGCTGTACAAGGAACGCATAAGGATAGAGGTAAAGTCTTCTGCGTATATACAGACCTGGGGACAAAAGGAGCTTTCTTCTATTTCGTTCAGTATAAGTCCTTCATTAGGCTGGGATGTCAATAGTAATTCGTATGAAGATACGAGAAAAAGACAGTCAGATATTTATGTGTTCTGTCTGTTAGATTGCAAGGATCAGAGTGTAGTACAGCCGACCGATACTTCACAATGGGTTTTCTATGTCCTGCCAACCAAAGTGCTGGACGAACAGAAACCAACTTCAAAATCAATTTCACTATCTGCTCTTACAAAGCTTCCCGTAATAGAGTGCAGATTTAATACTCTTAAACAAGAAGTAGATAGAATAATATCTGATATTTCGTAAATATTGAAAGGTCGTGATAATATGTTCACACCGGAAGTGATAGAACAGCTTCAATACTATGTATACCGCCTGATTGACCCACGTACAGGACAAACCTTTTACGTTGGTAAAGGAAAAGGAAATCGTGTTTATGCTCATATAAATGATGCCCTGAAGAGCTTTGACGGACAATCATACGAAAGCAATGATGAAGATGAGAGCTCAGAGAAGATCAAGCAGATACGAGAGATAAAAGCAGCAGGTCTCGAAGTTATCCATGTTATACAAAGGTATGGACTGACCGAGAAGGAAGCATTTGAGGTCGAGGCAGCTCTTATTGACTGCTATCCGGGACTGACAAATATTCAGGGTGGTTATTCGTCAGACCGTGGAGTCAACAGTGCAGAAGTACTCCAAAGAGTATTATCATGCGAAGAATTTGAAGATCAGCCTGACTTAAAATACTGTATTATCAAGATAAATGATCATGTTCTTAACGAACGTGGAAGTGTTTACGAAACCGTCAGAAAGCATTGGAAAGTCAATCTTACAAGAGTACAAAAGATACCTTATGTTTTAGCTTGCCATAATGGAATAGTTGCCGAAGTGTACGAAGCTGAAAAATGGTATCGATCAGAAGAAATGCCTGAGAGATGTGAGTTTATAGGCAAAGTCGCAGATGATGGTATAAGACAGCTTTTCATCAATAAAAGACTTCCTAAGAAGTATTGTAAAAAAGGTATGGCATCTCCGGTGCTCTACCATGATTGAGGTAAGATGAATGGACAGATCATCAAAAATAGAACTTACGAATATGTGCCTTATATATGATGACAAGCGTGTGCTTGTACAGGAGAAACAAGGTCTTAAGGAAAAATACAAGGGCGGACTGGTCTTCCCAGGCGACCACGTTGAACCTGATGAGTCGCTTCTTGATTCAGTCATTCGTGAGATGAAGGAAGAAACGCCAAAGCTCTTGCAGACTTTATTCAAGTTGAAGCGCAAGCTCAGAAAATACGTCCATACTTTCAATACCGTATAGGTAAGATGCATTTGTACGGCTGTGGTACAGAGAAATCCCTTAAAGCAGCTTTCCAATGGTTAGAGAAGTCAGCTATGACTGATAACAAATACGCTCAGCATACCGTACATCGCTTCTCAGCAATGAGGAGCGATTTTTTTATTTCAGATGAACTATGTCAAGGAGGTCTTTCTATGCCGAACCCTATGAAAATCAGCTTGCCGAGAATCAATTACAGATTCATAGCAAGTGCCTGTGTTCCGGTTCTTAAAGCCATAGATGTAGGGTAATCATGTTTTTTTTAATCAGCGTTTTGATACTCACTGCCTTCCCCAAATAGCTGCCGAATTTGACCTCACGATCAATTCTTCGACAGGTAGACCAATCGGGCAAATGTTATGGCATGCTAATGATTTCCCGCATCCCTCAAAATATTTTTCCTTATATTGAGTTGAAACCTCGTTCCGATGGCTTATTTCCTGTTCTTCATTCAGAATCCGAAAAGCGTTGACCGCTGCAACCGCTCCAGCAAAAGTACCCTTTGAAGAAAAGTTTGGACAAACCTCAAGGCAGCACCCGCACATCAGGCAGCGTGCCGACTGATACCTCGGTTCGTGTGTAAATTCAATCATATAGGCTTCGCTTTCCAACCAAAGATTTAGTTTCTTCAAGTTCTCAAACAGGAATGACCGGTCAACAATCAGATCCCTGACAAGAGGAAACTTACTGAGTGGTTCCAGCGTAACGGTACTGCTCTTTAGCATATTCAGAAATGTAGAGCAGGCCAGTCGGGGAAGTCCGTTGATCAGCATGGCACACGCTCCGCATTTACGTACCATACAACCGCATTCCCATCCAATAGGAGCAGCCGTATCCCCACATGCATCTGTCAGTGGGCTGCGACTATTCAATTCGTTTAAGACAGCGGCAATAGAACTATTTTCACTTCCGCCAAACTCAAATTCCTGCCAATAGCTGTCTGATTTCTGATTCTCTTGTCGCCGAATCCGTACTTTATATACCAAGTTAATCACCGCCTCTCCGGAACAGACATAAAGGAAATATGTATCTGCTTTCCGTCAAATCGTGCCACCGTCGTTTTGAGAAAATCCCTGTTGTTGCATTCAGGATAATCCTCCCGCCAGTGCGCTCCCCGGCTTTCTTTTCGTGCAAAGGCGCTTTGGAGAACTGCAAGACCAAGCAACGGCAGAGTTCCTTTTAGTTCCTGTACTTTCCGAATCCCTTTTAACAGGGAATTTCCATTTCTAACAACCCCAAGAGAATCCTGCATAGCCTGATTTAATTGTTTTGTTCCCACAATTTCCTGTACTGGTGGAATATCTATCCGCGCCGCACAAGATAAAACTACGCCGTCAGCTTGTTCGCAGGCTGACTTTGCCGCAACACGTCCTCCGTACAATGCGCCCAACAGGGAATTACCACCCAGACGGTTTGCACCATGATATTGGGCACAGCATTCCCCGGCAGCATAAAGATTCTGAATCGACGTTCTGTGCTGCTCATCCACAAGAATACCACCCATGAAGTAGTGGATTCCTGGCAAAACAGGCACCGGTTCCTTCCGGATATCCTTATGCAGATATGTCATGCAGTCATCTGCTAAGCCAGACAGCTTATTTGAAATGACCTCCTTCGATATTTCCGTCATATCAAGAAATACCTCGGATTCATGGCTGACCTTCCATATTTCTCTGGCGGTAATATCACGGGGCATCAGATTTCCAAGCTCTGGGTATTTTTCCTCCATGAAATACCACGGCTGATTGTTTCTGAGAGCAAACAGCCTGCCGCCTTCCCCTCTGGCTGCCTCGCTGATAAGCATACGTTTCCCGCCGCATTCCACAGTAGTCGGATGATACTGGATCATTTCACCATTTGCCAGAGGAACACCAAGCCGGAACAATTCTGCGGTTACTTCTCCCGTATTGGACAGCGAACCTGTTGTATTCCCAAACAATCCGTGCATACCACCGGAGGCAACAATGACCGCATCCCCCGGTAATTCAACAATTTCCTGACTGTATTCATCCCTAATTACACAACCACAGCAAACACTGCCGCACAGTCGAAGCGTCAGGAAAGAATGGTGGCTAAACCGTTCTACCATACCAGCCCCTTCTTTTCGACGAACAGCGTCGATCATAGCGGTCATAATCTGCTTCCCGGTGTCACTCTGTGCAAAGGCAGTCCGTTTCTTTTTCTGCCCGCCAAAATTCCGTAAATCCACATCATTATAGCCGCTCATATTAAATTGGACACCAAGTTTTAACAACCAATGCACCAGCTCCGGCGCAGCCTGCGTCATTCCCCAAACCGCATTCGGATCCGCCAGACCGCAGGCGGCGTTTATGGTATCATTATAGTGTTCTTCGGGAGAATCGTTTTCGTTTTTGGTATCCATAGCGGCGTTTATACCGCCCTCAGCCATGACAGATTGCGCTCTTTCAGATGGCTGTGACGATACAAGAACCACCTCGCTGCCTTCGTTTACCGCCTGCAATGCAGCCGATAGTCCCGCAGCTCCCGCACCGATTATTACTATCTTTCGTTTCTTCATGACTGCCACCCGATGTAATAGAAGATAACTGCTCCCGACATAAACAGCAGAAGTACGGACAATATCAGATAAATGTCGCCTTTACGCTTCTTGAAGCTGATTATTCCCAACGAAACGAGCAAAGGACGTATGTTGATAAGGATATGCACCGCAACCGACGCAATGAACAGGAGCTGTGTTATCAGCTTTGTTGTTGTGAACGGAAAAAGGATATACTGACCGTTCCTGACTTCGCCGAACATACCGATATGAAAGAAAAGCAGTATCAGTATAGCAAGTCCGCTGGCTCGTCTTGCCCAGAACACCTTGTTTTCCCTGAGATATTTTTCATCCGTATTTTTAGCCGTTTTCAGGCTTTTCACCGTAAGATAAACGCCTATCGCAGCGTGAACGGCAAGAATGCCTACTCCTATCCAAGCAAGCACTTTTCCTGCACTTTTTCCTGTTCCGATAAGCATAAATCCGGCCATAACGCCGTGAATGCCGAAAATGATTATAATCAGAACGGATAAGACCGTGTTAAGTTTCCTCATATTTATTTACCTGATAGATCAATGATATAGTCCGTATCGTGGAGCAGTCCGCTGTCAATAAGCTCGTCAGCGGCTATGAATATATCGTATTTTTCGCTGACGATACGGGAACGGAGCATAGTGTCGCTGTATCGCCTTATTTCAGTATCAAACCCCGATTTTTCGAGCCTTTCGCTTATCTCTTTGGCATAGCTGTTGGATTTGCTGTCGCTTTCGGGGATAAACAGGCGGATATGACCGCTTGCACACATAGCCGTTCCTTCTCCCGAACATATTGCAATTATTTCACTTTTTTCGGCGATTTCCGTATTGATACCGATGATATAGCTCCCGTTATATTCGGACGTATTCTTCTTTGATTTGCGTGTTGCTCCTGTTACAGCGTCTATAACAGAGGGCGGAGAATGTGTCGCTCCGCCCATAAATGCTATGAAAGCTGCTGTAACTGCAAGCAAAATAAGCCTTCGTTTCAATGTTTTCACTTTTTCAAAATCCTCATTGCGTTCAAGACGGCAATTATGGTAACGCCTACATCACCAAATACAGCTTCCCACATTCCAGCTATACCCAGAGCACCAAGGATCAGGAACACACTCTTAATTCCAAGGGCAATCACTATATTCTGCATGACAATTTGCTTTGTCGCTTTTGCCACATCAATCGCATCCACCAGCTTAGATGGTTCATCTGTCATCAGAACCACATCCGCAGCTTCAATGGCCGCATCTGAACCAAGACCGCCCATTGCGATACCAACATCCGCACGAGCAAGGACAGGAGCGTCATTGATACCATCACCAACAAAAGCTAATTTGCTTCCCTGTCTCTTTTTACTGTCTAAAAGCTCAACCTTTTCCACTTTTTGATCAGGAAACAGTTGTGCATAATATTCATCCAACTGCAATTCTTCCGCAACAGCCTTTCCGATTTTTTCATCATCACCAGTAAGCATGACTGTTTTTTCCACACCGATATGTTTCAAATCAGAAATTGCTTTTTTGCTGTCCGGCTTTACTTCATCTGTTATCAAAATGCATCCGGCATATTGACCATCTACTGCTATATAAACCTTTGTACCAACTTTTTCACAGGCTGTGTACTCCACATGTTCTGAATCCATAAGTTTCGTATTGCCAGCATAAACTTTCTTCTTTCCTGCCATGGCACTGATTCCATATCCAGAAATTTCCTTGTAATCAGAGATAACTGATTGGTCAATTTCTTTTCCATAAGCAGAGAGAATGGATTTTGCAATAGGATGGTTAGAAAAGCTCTCTGCCTGGGCCGCATACTCCAGAACCTGTTCTTTTGAAAATCCATTTGCAGGCAGAATATCAGTCACATTGAAAACACCCTTTGTAAGTGTTCCAGTTTTATCGAACACAATAATGCTGACATTATTAAGCGCCTCTAAATAATTACTTCCTTTTACAAGAACACCTCGTTTAGATGCCGCACCAATACCTCCGAAGAAAGTCAGCGGGATTGAAATGACCAATGCACATGGGCAAGATACCACAAGGAAAACAAATCCTCTGCGAATCCACTCTGTCCAACCTCCACCAAGAAGGATCGGTGGCAGAATTGCCAGAATAGCTGCTAAGATTACAACAACAGGAGTGTAATAACGTGCAAATGTAGTAATGAAATTTTCTGTTGGTGCTTTTCTACTGGACGCATTCTCTACAAGATCAATAATCTTTGAAGCAGTAGATTCACCAAATGCTTTCGTTGTCTTAATCGTTAAAACACCCGTCTGATTCATACAACCGGAAAGTGCTTCGTCTCCTTTATGAACGCTTCTCGGAACCGATTCTCCAGTTAAAGCCCTCGTATCCAGCATAGAATCTCCATCCAATACCACACCGTCTAATGGGATTTTTTCACCAGGCTTTACGATAATAATCTCACCAATGGCAACACTTTCAGGAGATATGGTAATCAATTCTCCGTTCCTTCTGACTGTAGCACAATCCGGACGTATATCCATTAAATCTGATATAGATTTTCTGGAACGCTCAACAGCCAATGACTGGAAAAATTCACCAACTTGATAGAACAGCATAACAGCAAATGCTTCCGGATATTCACCAATGACAAAAGCACCAATCGTAGAAACGCTCATCAGGAAATGTTCATCAAACACACGTCCCTTTGAAATATTCCTCACAGCTTGCCATACAACATCCCCGCCAAGAATAATATAGGAGACAATGAGAAAAACTAACTCGACAGGCAGTGGCACTTTCGCAAAAACTGTCAATGCCATACCAATACCATAGATTGCTGCGCCAATCGCTAAACGAATCGTCAACTTCTTGTCCTCATTGTTATAGGATGTATTGGTATCCTGTTTTTTTGCAGGTATATAGTATTCCTGTGCAATTTCGGAAACTTCTACATCTGGTTCATGGCTGTGGACAATCGTTTCAATCTGACTGGCTATTGTATTTGCGACAGCTGGAGCAACATTGATTGTCAGCGTCTGCTTCATCAGATTTACAACTGAGGATTGTACTCCATCCAATTCTCCGACTTCTTTTTCAATTTTTGCGGAGCAGTTCGGACAGTCCAAGCCCTTTAACAAATAACTCTTTGTAACGGGGATAATTGTTTCTTCCTGAACCTCCACACCCGGCTCATGGCTGTGGACAATCGTTTCAATCTGACTGGCTATTGTATTTGCGACAGCTGTAGCAACATTGATTGTCAGCGTCTGCTTCATCAAATTTACAACTGAGGATTGTACTCCATCCAATTCTCCGACTTCTTTTTCAATTTTTGCGGAGCAGTTCGGACAATCCAAGCCTTTTAATAGAAATATTCGTTTCATAATGACCTCCTTATAATTTGTTTAGTTGCTCAATTGCTCAACTATAACGCTAAAAAATATTATTTCTGCCATAGATGCTCAAATCCCTTATCAATAATCTCTTTCACATGATCATCAGCCAGAGAGTAGTAAACTATCTGCGCTTCTCTACGGAATTTTACCAAATTCGCAAGGCGCAATGCCTTTAACTGGTGTGAGATTGCGGATTTCGTTACCCCCAGTAGCACAGCAAGATCACATACACACATCTCACTCTGTTCCAGAGCGTGTAAGATTTGTACTCTGGTACCATCTCCAAATAGCTTAAATAAAGATGCCAACTGGATATAATCATCTTTGGGTTGCATCTTGGATTTCACATCATTCACAATATCCTCATGAATCACATCACAATTACAAATATAAGACGGTTTAGACATACACTCACCTCGTATAATCACAGTTGAATAGTTATTCAACTACTATTATATCCATTTTTTTATTCTATGTCAATAAGATTAGTAAATATCTTCTTGGGTTTTTGTTTTTAACTGCTTAATACTTTGCTCGATTTGATTTATAACTTCTCGAAAAGCTGTATCCGATTGCCCTGTTGGGTCATTTAATCCCCAATTATCATCAAATAGTCTGCCGATAAACGGACATCCCACATTGCAGCCCATTGAAATTGCAACGTCTGGTGTCGGTATCTTATCAATCAGTTTGCTATATTTTCCTTCTGCTTCCATATCAATTCCATACTGTTCTTTCATGATTATGAAAAGTGCAACAGGCTATAGCACTATGCCTATAGAATGTAATCTGCTGACGAAGCTAATCATCTTTATCGAAGGTGAGATTACGTAGGATACAGCAGTTGAGACTTGCAAGTCGCTTTTGTTCCTCGCTGCGGAAAACCACAATCTTCCTGTTGATATCATAATAAACAGTAACGGTGGAGCAGTCGATGCCGGATTACTGATTCTCGATGCGATGGAAGGTTCTGGACTGGAAATCCATACATGGTGTTTGTCAAGAGCGTTCAGCATGGCAGCTCTCATATTCTCAGCTGGCTCAAAACGTTATATGCTTCAGCATGCAGAACTGATGATTCATCAACCGCTTATTTCTGCGTCACGCATTGAGGGGAATGCGTCAATGATAAAAGCAGTTTCCGACTCACTAACAGCACAGAAGAATGGCTTGATACAATCGAGGATAAGGTTAATTACGAAGCATGGTATCTCGGACACTGGCATACGGATAAGCGGATAGATAAGCTGCACTTCCTGTTCCATGGTATTGAGACATTATAAGACAGAACAAGCTCCCTGTACACCTAAGCCCAGGGAGCAGAAATACATATTTGTTAACTGAAAAATATTTCGAAAAATTACGTTTTTCTCTTGCCAAATACAATGTAATATGCTATACTATGTATAGAAAAGAATAGCGCATAGGTGCTTTAAAAAACGGTGATATAAAAAACCGCTTAAAATTGCGGAAAAATGAATGTCATCAATTAAGTCATGCCCAGACAAAATTTTGGCACTATATTGCAAAATATAGTGCCTTTAATTTTTGCCTGAATATAGGTTTATATCGACAACAAAGAACTGCTCGCAGGATTGATTTTGTATCATCTTGTGAGCAGTTATATTTTTTGATTATATGTCAAAAAATGGTTTTATACATCAATTATACATCAATTGTGTTATTTTTTCCCTATTCTACCGCCTAATATCAAGGTGTGTTTTTCAGTATTATAGAATCCTTTGTTAACCTTGGTTAACAATTCTTAAAAAGCAACGTAAATTAGCCAAATACCGCAGCCTTATGGCTGCGGTAAAATGTTTTATTTATCTTAAATGGGATAATCGTCTATATCAATCTCTGTCATACCATGTTCTTTAGGATCAAAATCGTGGGGGAATAATGTGTTGAAGAACATTTGCGAGCAATATCTTGCATCTGTGAGATCAGCATCTTCCAAGTATTCAACTGTACTTAAATTAGTAGCAATTAAATCAGTTCCTGATAATGAAGCATAGAAAAAACAAGAACCTTCGAAAGAAGTGTAATACAGATTTGCGTTATGTAAATTTGCACCTCTAAAATCTGAATTAGCAATTGTAGCATAATTTAGTCGTGCGTCCATTAGATCTGCATTTATAAAATTAGAGTTTTTAATTGATGAATGGGAAAGATTAGTATGTAATAATTTAGCTCCTTCCAGATTAGTATTATCTAAATGCACGCTTCTCATGTTTGAACCAGTTAATTCCGCTTCAAATAAATTCGCAGAAGTAAATTTCCACTTGTGGAAATTTGCAGGATTATCTGCACTACTCAATAATTTTCCGACTTCCACACTTTCGAGTGCATTCTGATTGTTCGTAAAGCCGTGTCCTGTCAAGAACCAAGTTAAATTGGCATATGAGCGGCTAATTTGCACATTTAGTGAATTCAGCATCCATGGATTGTCAAATCCCTTACAATTGGGATTATGGATTTGTGGAGGATATATGTATTCTTCAATAGCAGGTTCTATTCCGATTTTTGCAAACAAATGCTGCTTCATACCTTCAATATATCCCAGTATAAAACCTTCAGAATCAAAGCTTTGAGTAGTTTTTTCGGAAACTCCATTAAAAGTAGCATAGTCCATTGTATATAGGAAACGGAAAACAGCCTCAGGGATTGCCTTATAGCGGAATGCTTCGATGGAGGCTTTTATAACCTCTGATGGTGCTTCCTTTTGATGATTTTCAAAATAATCTTTGGTGAACTTTGCAAAATAATCTTCATAAAGCTTGACCGCCGTAAAATACTCATATACGGTCTTGTGTGCGAATGTTATGCCGCCTTTTTCGTTTTCCTTTGCAAAGGGGCAAACGGCAAGTTCTCTTTTCAATTCAAGATTTGGTGTTTCGATTTTATATTCTTCTTTGAGAATATCCTTAGTACGTTTTTTTGCATTGCGAAAACCGATAGCTCGCCAGTCGTTTGAAATATTGTCATCAACAAGATCAAGTGTAGTAAGCAAAAACATCTGATACGCAAGCTCTTTGGCGAACTGCCATGCTGTCAAATTTGCTTCTTTGTCTGCTTCTTTAAATTCGGATATATTAGATTGACCTCTTAAATGCTTTCTCAGAAGTATTTTAGTGAACGCATCTCGATAGATTGAACCAATACTGTTATGATCTTCAATATCGGTTTCGCTTGTGCCACAAATATACAGGATAATGGGCACACAAAAAATTTCACGCCGAATATCATCAGTTTCAAGCGAGCAAAACTGCTCATGAAATTTTATACACCATTTTTCCTTACGCGGCTTTTGAGCTTTATAAAGATTGAGCCAGTCTTTTATCTGCTTTTCTTCCCAGACTAAACGTTCTGTTTTTAATCCCTCTTCATTACACGGTTCTGTAAAGTAGCTTTCAGATTCACGCGACGTTACAAGAACATGATAACCATATCCGAGACGGGAGAGTTTTTCGAGAAATATTTTCCCCTCAAAACCGTGCTTCAACACACAAAGCTCGTCAAGTCCGTCAAGAATGAGAAGCTTGTCCTGTAGCTGTTCAGCGAAATCACAGTTAAACAGCCTAGTCAGTATTTCTTCTGCCGTGAGTTGAATATTTATATTATCAGTGTGATTACGCAGAGCAACAGCCATAACTTTGCTGCTATCAAAAATAAATTCTGTTTTACTTTTTTCGGTTATTCCGTTAGCATCAGCAAGTATTTTGGATACAAAACTTGATTTTCCAACACCTGCATCGCCATATATGAGCAGGCAAGGCTTTGTCCTTGTGCCGTACCACTTCTTTATGCATTCAGAAGCTTTGATGCCTTTATCTTTTATACTTGGCGAAATATACATTTCTGCAAGTGAGACGACATGCTCATCTTTATCTTCGTCTTCAAGAAAAAGCGGATTTGTAAAAGCATCAAGATAGGCCTGATTATCAGTGATGAGCGAAAGGCAAGCAGGATATGGAGTTGGAGAAGATTGCAAAGTAAATAAAGCAGTGAGTTCATTAATAGAAGTTTGGAGTGTTGCTCTAATACTTTCAGTTTGTTGTTTTAAAGCTTCTTCAATATTCTTTATAATTAATCTAGCTTGAATTAAATCCTCTTTTGGTAAACAGGATAAAAGGTGTTCATCAACTATACTAAACATCTATCGACGATACGCCTTACACTTTGCTCTGCTTCTTGCGTATTAGCCTTTGTGTCGCGTATACATTCCTTGCGAATAAGCTCTTTTTTATTTTCAAGACTATCAGATTCAATATATGCATATACATATGATTCGATGAAACTTTCGCTGCCGAATTCTTTTAAAAGATCAATGAGCCCTGGGAAGTCATATTCTCCATCTCTATCTGCTTTTTCAAAAGCAGATAGTTCTAACTTTATCAGCTCATTGATATTTTCTTTTAATTGTTTATTTTTAGATAGCTCGCGAACTTTAGATATTACAAAATCAAATCCTTTTTCTGAACCGTAGCCAGATAATATATCTTTTATTTTACCTATATTCATAAGTTTACTTTCTCCCGTTGCGTATTTTTCGCTGGTACTTAATAAAAATATATTTATATTATATCATATAGGCATTTGATTTTGCAAGATATAAGTAGAAATATGATGTAAGTGATAATACATAATAAGAAGCAGTCAAAGGGCTACCATTAATAATTGATTTTTTTAGTACTCAGAACCGCCATCAGGTGGTTCTTTTCATGTATTTACATATTATTGGCGATATGCTATAATTAAGAAAAGCAGTGGTATTTTACAACTCTGAAAACGAAAGGGTATATGAGATATGGCATCAATTGCGATAATTACAGGAGCTACGGGAGGTCTCGGGCAGGAATTTGTCAGAGAAGTTTTGAAAGAACAGGTAGACGAGATATGGACAGTTGCAAGAAATCAGGAGAAACTGGACAAGCTGAAAAAGCAGTTCGGGGATAAGGTGCGGGCTGTTAAATGCAATCTGAGCAAGGCTGACGATCTGGCGGCATTAAAAGATCTTATCATTGCGGAGAAGCCTGATATAAAGCTCCTTATCAACAATGCAGGTATGGGAGATATGGGTGAAAGCTCCGAGTTTTCAGACGAAGAGATATCTAAAACAATAGACCTGAACTGCAAAGCTGTATGTCTGCTGTGTAATTATGCGATACCTTTTATGTCAAAGGGAGCACGGATACTGAATATATCCTCAGCCTCATCATTCCAGCCTGTGCCGTACATAAACCTTTATGCGGCGAGCAAAGTATTTGTGCGGTCATATACACGCTCACTGAATGTGGAGCTTAAAAGCAAGGGCATAATCTGTACAGCAGTGTGTCCCGGCTGGATAGACACTGATATGCTGAGCAAGGAATACAAAGGCAAGCCTGTGAAGTTCCCTGGACTTGTTTCTCCGAACAGAGTGGCAGTTCAGGCGCTTCGTGATTCAGCAAAGGGTAAGGATATGTCAGTCTGCTCGCTTTTTGTCAAGTGCGAGCACTTACTCAGCAAGGTCCTTCCGCAGAAGGTGCTTATGAAAATATGGATGTATGGGATAAGGGATTATGTATAAGATAGAGACAGAGCGCGGCGACCTTTTTGATGTGAATATGATGATAGCTATGCATATAAAAGTGTACGGCAAAGCCAGTGAAACTGAACTGACAGAAGCCTTCAGAGCAGCTGTTCAAGCCTTTGAGATACTTAACTGCAAGGTGGTCATAGACCAGAAGGGCGACGCTTTTTATGATAATTGCGGGGAGCCGATGAACCGCATAGTTTTTCGTGATTTCAAGCTTGAAGAGCTGATACAGGAGCAGGAACGCATAAGGTTCAGATTAGAGGACGGGGAGTTCCTGCGCTGTTTTGTTTCTTATGAAAATGCCAGTGAAATGAAGCTTTGTTTCCTTATGCATCATCTTGGCGGCGACGGAAAGTCCCTCTGCTACTTCATAGAAGCATTTATGAAAAGTCTCAGCGGCGAAAAATGCGAGTACCGCAGGATACAGCTGCTGAACAACGAGACACTGCCGAACACATCAAAGCTGTCTTTTCTGGCTTCATTAGTTACGAAGGTATACAACAGAAAATGGCAGAAGCAGCGCAGGATCTTCGGCTTTGATGATATGGAAGCGGCATATAAAATTTTCTGGAAGTCACATAAAACAACAGTGAAAAATGTTGTGACGGAGAGCAGAGAGCTCAGTCAAAAGCTTAAGGAATGCAAAGCAAACAAGATAGGCTTTACTTCATATACTATAGCAGAAATGATACAGGATATACCGAAGCTGCAGGAGATAGGTCTTGCAGTAGATGGCAGACAGGACGGCAACAGAACAATGAGCAATCAGGCAACGGGTATAGCTGTCAGATACAGGTATGACAAGGGAAAGACGCTTACCAAGAATGCTGCTGTTATCGACAGAGTAATGAAGAAAAAGCTGAGCAATGAAAATTATAAATACCTTGTGCTTCGTTTTATGAGTGCATTTGAGCCTACACTGGTTGATGCTGTAAATCTGGAATTTGCAGGATATTTTCATAGCAAAAGCACAGCAAAGCTTGCGAAAATACTGGGCTACGGGCAGAATACCAAGGATCTGAGCATAACAAATCTGACAAGAGTTGATATACCCACTGATTACGGGGAGTACAGGCTTACCGATCTCATTTTTGTGCCTCCCGTCGTGTCCTACGGTAAAAATATAATCGGTATGGTCACAGTCGGCGACCATCTGAACACAACATATCATCATTATTTGAAGTGATGATCAGTATTTTGACACTATATTGCAAAATGGGGTGTGATAAATGAGCTTTGATTTCGATATAAGTGTACGCATCAAGGACAAACGAACCGGTGATATTATCTCCGGTCCGAAAGTTATTCCTGCGCCTGCAAGTGATTATGTTGGCTATGAAGAAGTCTGCTGGTGGAACAGTAGTATATTCATGGATCTTCCACCAGCTATTTTCAGAATATGCGGTAAATATATGGAAAAGCAATATCCGCTTGAAGAAGGTATGGAAGGAAATCTCAATACCATTGTGCCGAGAGCTGCCATGCGTGAAATCTGTTCCTATATATACAGCAGATGCTGTGTGCCAGATTCAGAGCTGAATACTGCGGAAAGAGACTGGCTCTGGCGGGACGGCTACGAAGTAACCAACATAGATCGTGTAGAAAAACTGCGTGATCTTCTATCATCACTTGATTATGTTGATCATCGTAACCAGGAGTGTGGAATTGCAGAGGACTATATCGGTGATCTACAGAAAAGAGAAGAATTCAAAAATAATCCGCAGGGGTATGAATTTGAGTTTATGCTCGATTATCATTACTGCCGTCCACGGTAATAATTTAACTAAGCACTTGTTCAAATAGACAGGTGCTTTTTATATCTCTGAAATTGCTATTATAAGCAGCGTGTCCGATTGTCATTTTCCTTAAAAAAGTAACTCGCCCGTGAAGGGCGAGTTGAGGTATTATGTACTTTTATCATATCAACAGATGACAGTGTATTGCATTTCATTTACTATTGTTTGCTGGCTACTTTATTGAAAATGAAGTTATACACCTTTATTATATTTCCGACAAGTACTGCTGCAATGATACTGCCCTCACGAACGCCTTTAAGCTTTCCGAGGAAGATAAGGCATATTACAGCTGCAATAGCTATGTATAGAATATCTAAGAATATCTTAACATTCTCGTATCTGAAGCCTGATACCTTGCTGATAGCACGGTTCATTGCTTCGCCAGGCAGCATTGCAACTGCGCCTTTCAGCTGTATCCATATGCCCAGTGCAAGTATAACGCAGCCGAGAAGCATGAAAAGGAACTGCATAGGATAAGCTGTGACTGTTATATCTCTTATCAGCCATACAGAGAAATTGGTAAGATAGCCATATACAAAGGCAAGAACGGTCTGGATCGCTATCTCGATATAATTGCATTTGCCTTTAAGTATAATTACTTGTATCGCTATCTGTATCACACTGAGCAGATTCAGCCAGCCGCCAAAGGACAACAGCGAGCTTACCAGTGATACCGAATATGGCACGGATGCAACAGGTGATGTTCCGAGACCTGCTTTTGCTGAGAAAGCAACGCCCATTGAGGCGATGAACAGTCCCACAAGGAAAAGAGAATAACGCTTTATCATATCAGGCATATTCTGAGCGGGAGTGTTTTTATTATGCTGAATTTCGCTTTGTGTCATAGTAATAGTCCCCTTCTTTCAACATGTTCAATTATATCACAACTAAGCATAAAAATCAATCTCAGGTAGTATTAGTAACTCATAATAGCTTGGCTTGTAGTTGATTTTGAAACGTGTAAGGTGTATAATAAATACATATTATTTTTATAAGGTGGAGACTATGAAAAAAATATTTGCAATAATAATTATGACAGTATTGACAATAGGAGGTATAATACCATTTAAAGCTTATGCTGCGGATGTAGACTCAGTTTTGAATGATCCTGATTGGAACGATTATGTTGAACAATCCATAGATATTGATAAAACTCCGGGACTTGCGGTTGCAGCAGTAAAAGGTACGGAGGTAGGTTTTAAAAACTGGGGATATGCTAATATAAAAGAAAAAACGCCGATGACGGAAGATATTCCCGTACATATAGGCTCATGTTCAAAAGCTTTCACTGCACTGGCAGTCCTGCTTTTACAGGAAGAAGGAAAACTTTCAATAGAGGACAGTATTTCCGACTATATACCATGGTGGCACGTTACATACAACGGACAGGATGTAGATATAAAGGTATGGCAGCTTCTGAATCATTGTTCAGGAATTCCCAATGCAGCAACTATGGCAAAATATCCTTTATATAAAGATGCAGATGAAGAGAAAATTGCGCATATTGCTGAAAATCTTGAACTGAAATATGCTCCGGGAGATACTTTTGAATATTGTAATCTTGGCTACTGTATTCTTGCATATCTTACTGAAACTGTCAGCGGTATGCCCTTTGATGAATATGTTGTGAAAGAGATAATGCAGCCTATAGGCATGACTCACAGCGGATATGACTTGTCTGTTGCACAGGGGTATATTTACTTCTTGGGCAGACCTAAATCTTACAATGATCCTCATGCAAAAGGAATCGAAGGAGAAGGTTTTGCGGTAACAACGGCTTCGGACATGGTTCTGTGGATGAAAGCGCAAATGGGTCAAATTGACCTTCCTGAAAAGCTGGAAAATGCAATTGCTGCTTCTCACGAAATAATCGAAGCCCATTACCCAAAGGATGGGATAAGATGTGACGCAGATGATTGCAGCTATTTCAACGGATGGTATATCACCGATGACGGAGCGATCGAACACGGAGGCTGGAATCCGACCTTTAAGGCTCAGGTAATAATAGATCCCAATAAAGAAACAGCTGTTTTTACTGATTGTAATTCAACTGCAAATACTCAATGGTATGCGATGAATAGCTGCTACAACGAGCTTAATGGCAACAGGAACTATATAGATATTGTACGATGTGATATGTTCATAATTGATATCATTGCGTCGGCCTTATCGCTTATAATAGCTGGAATTATTCTTTTTACTGTTATTATGCTCATGACACAAAAGAAAAGGCTTGCTGCCAAAACAAATACGATCAAAAAAGAAAGGCTTTTATTATATGCCAGAATAATTCCACTGTTCATCTTTCTGTGCATATCAATTATGCTTCCGTATGTCTTAGGTGCAGCTTTAGGCTATGCGGGATTCGGCTATCAGCAGGTATGGACATGGGGTGGCCAATCAGCGATAGTAATGTGTCTGCTACTTGATGTGCTGATAATTTTCCTGCTCATAACAAGTATCGCAAGATATATACGCAGAAAGAATGCCATAATAGATTAGGAGAATAAAAATGCTGCTGAAATTACTACCCCAAAACTCAGAGGATAAACTAATAGCAGATACTATAAATGAAGAGGCTTTCCCCGAATGCGAAAGGAATTCTCTTGATGATATGTATGTCTCTGATACGGCTGAAAGAATTGAAATTCTCGGCATATACGATGACAATGCTGTTGTCGGATTTTTCATAGTACGCAAGTATGAAAGCATACGTTATCTTGCATATTTTGCAGTCAGTCAGGATAAACGATCAGCAGGAATAGGAAGTCAGGCTTTGAAGCTTCTTATGGAACGCTATCCTGACGCGCAGATAGTAACAGAATTTGAGACTCCTGATGACAACTGTGAAAATAATGCTTTCAGACTTCGCAGACGTGACTTTTATCTGAGAAACGGATTTTATGAAACAGGCTGGTACAGTTTCTATGAGGATACTGAATTCACCATAGCCTGCTCCGAACCTGTTTTTGATAAAAAGGGCTTTGAACAATTTACAGCATATCTCAGTTCAATAGTACCCGATCATATACCCAAACTGTACAGAAAATGAAGCGGCAGCCCAATGGGCTGCCTTTCGTTTTGTGTATAATGATTATTGTAAATACTGTTTGTGTGTGCTATAATGAAGAAAAAAGGTGGGTGATATCATGGCTGAGCTGAAAAATGAAGAATATATCAGCAGGATAAAAGGCGGTATTTACGGACTTCTTATAGGTGACGCTCTTGGTGTTCCTTATGAATTCCACATGAAAGAGGATATACCACCTATAGATCAAATAGAAATGACTCCGCCCGAGGGATTTATCAGGGCTCATTCAGGTACTGCTCCTGGAACATGGTCTGATGACGGAGCTCAGGCACTTTGCCTTCTGGATAGTTTGCTTTATAAAGGCAGATTTGATCTGACAGATTTTTCGGACAGAGTTCTTGCATGGTATGAAAACGGTTTATGGGCAGTTGATAATTGTGTATTCGATGTAGGCATACAGACATCAATGGCTCTTTCTATGTATAAAGGTGGTGGTAAGCCTGAGGACTGCGGTAATGTTCGACCTGACGGAAAAGGCAATGGAGCTCTTATGCGTGTGCTGCCATTAGCGTTATGGCATACAGGAACAGATGCTGAACTTGTGTCCGATGCTCATAAGCAGTGCCTTATCACTCACGGAAATATTACAAATCAGGTATGCTGTGCTTTATACTGCCTTATTGCAAGGGAACTTCTTAAAGGTAGCAGTTTTGATGTATCTCTTGATAGCGCAATACAGAAGCTTCGTAGTATTTATGCTGATAAACCTGCGTATTTAGATGAATCCCTTTTCAGACTTCAGCCTGATGAACCTGATATATGGATCGGTAAAGGCGGCGGTTATGTTGTTGATAGTCTTAGAAGTGCTGTTATGATAATGAAAGCTGCCAATTCTTATGAAGAAGCTGTTAAGCAGGCTATTGCTCTTGGCGACGATACCGATACAACAGCCTGTATCACAGGCGGGATCGCAGGAGTAAAATTCGGGTACGACGATATCCCTAGCCGTTGGCTCAACGAACTTAGAGACAAGGATAAGGTCGATAAATTGATAAATAAGCTTATTCTGGATATAAGCAATCTTGCAGGTGAAAAAGAATGAAGATACTGAATTTACACGGCTTCATGGGCGAAGCCGATAACAAGAACTACAAGGCGCTTTGTAGGATTTTCCCTTCGGAAGATATCATTTCGCCGAAGATAGATTATATAAACACTGCTCCTGAGGAGCTGCTGAAATATTTTTCGGATATGGTCAATACTGATGATTTTATATTTGTCGGTCAAAGTCTCGGAGGTTGGTATGCGGACAAGCTGAGCCGAAAGTTTAAGCGCTCATGTATACTGACAAATCCTTGTAATTATCCGCATAAATTGGAGCTTATCACTGCTTCGGGCATTGATTCTGAATTCGTGGAGCAGTATAGAAAGATGTCATCATTTGATGAAAATGAACATGCGTACACTCTTTGCAGCGACGCTGATACAATTCTGCCCGATAATTATGCGGATTGCGTAAAACTGTTCCGCACTGTAAAAAGGGTTCATGGCAGCCACAGTACTATTGAAAATGTTGGGGAACATATCTCAGATATGCTTGCTGAGATACAGAATGACAATTTGCTTCTGTTTCTCGGTAGAGGTTCGGCATTTGCTGACGAACATAATTCCGCTTTTTTTGTTGAGGATAACGAGCTTGTACTTATCGACTGTCCTGCGACTTCATATCAGAAGGTCAAGAAGATGAACTGGGAGCAGTACGATAATATCTATATCCTTATAACCCACACTCACGGCGACCACAGCGGAGGAGTCGGAACAATGCTGCAATATGTGTGGTTTGCAAGCTATATGAAAAAGAAAGTAACTATTGTTGCACCTTCGGAAGAAGTTAAAGATGACCTGCTTCTGCTGCTTATGAGGATAGAGGGTTGCGAACAGGAGTGGTTCAACATCGTTACTGCTGACGAACTTGATAGAAAGTGGTTCATTGCAGCAGTGCCGACTACCCATGTGAAGCCGCTTGAGGGTAAATGCTTCGGTTATCATTTGAATATCCGCGGAAATAACGTTGTTTATACAGGCGATACTGCAACTCTTGAGCCTTTCAAGCCACTGCTTAAAAACGGTTCATTCCTTTATACTGAAGCGGCATTCTACAAGAGTGAGGTTCACCTCTATCTGAAAGATATGCTGCCTGAGTTCATTAGACTCTCTGACGGTGGAGTTCACATTTACCTCATGCATCTTGATGTAGAGGATGAAATAAAGAGGATGATTTCTGATACGACTTTGAAGCTTGCAAGGCTATATGAGCTATAATCTAGGAGGTAAAAATGTCAAAATTAGTAGAGCGTAGGTGCAGTTGTTGTGGCCATATATATAAGCATGAGGATTATCCTAGCTATATCTCGTTTTGTCCTAAATGTATGAAGGATGGATTCTATGAGCCATATTATACCGAAGATAGTATTAAACCATGTCAGATTTTTCTTGGTGAAGATACAATTGGAGAGATGACCTCTGTATCTGAAAAAAGCTATATTGTTACTTCTGACAGATTTGATATTCATGAGCGTATTGATGATTCTCTTAATCCATACCTTGAAGCTACAGATATGCTATTTTATATGTTAAGAGAACCAAATAAGGTTGTACGCCTAAAAGAAAAGCTAAAGAGACAATTTTTACGTGAGAATCCAAATATAATCGATAATGATTACTTGAACCTAGCTTTTGAACAAGCTATCTTCGAGGTTATGAAGCGAGTATACGATAAAGAAATGTTAAAAACTCAAAAATCTTTGGAGAAGACTTTTTTTCCAGGTTTGACTGATAAGAACAAATCTTTATCGTATGGAAGTGAAAAAGAGCATTGGAAAAGAGAATTAAAAAAGATTGAAAAATTCCGTTACATAGAAGGAAAGAAGTACGAAAATCTAAACGGTGTTTTTCCTGAAAATTATAAAGGATTAAAGAATGAGCGCGACGAAACAAAGAGCAATTTTGAAAGCAATAAATACAATATCTCCATTCAGAATGAACATGAGATTAGGACTATGGATAAATTGAAAATCTGTGATGTGATTCTAAAAAAATCGGCTAACGCCGAAATAAAAAGAATGGAGACACCACTATGGAAAATGCAAAACGCAAGAGGGGCAGACCGCCCAAGCATAAGGTTATGGAGTTCGAGGGAATGACCTACGAGGGAGCTATCAACAATGCTCTGGACAAGGACGTTGCTGCCGAGCTTGACGATACCCTTGCACACAAGTCAGAGGACGAGCTTACCGATGATGAACGCAAGTACCTTAAACGTAAGAAAGAAAAGAAGTCCTACACTCTCAACGTCCGCTTTACGGAGTCGGAAATGCAGGACATCGTTACAAGGTGTGAGCAGTACGGTTACAAGAACAAGACCGAGTATATCCGTGACTGCGTTCGGGCGAGGGTTGATATTACTCCCGACCGCACCGAGATTTCCGAGAGTAATCATCTGATGAAACGCATCGGGGCGAATATCAATCAGATACTTATCCGACTTCACAGCACAGGTCATATTTATGCCGAGGATATTACCGAGATAAAGAGAGGGGTTAATGAAATTTGGCATACACTTCTATCCATACAATCAGGGCAACAGTCAGTGCGGCGATCGCTTACATCACAAACGGAGATAAGACCGTCAACGGTGTATATGTCAACTCTTATGCTTGCCGAGCCGACAGCGCAGGAGCAAGCGAGGACTTCCGAGCCGTCCGAGACACAGGAACAGGGCGAACACAAATCCTTGCATACCACATGATACAAAGTTTCGCTCCCGATGAAGTTACACCCGAACAGGCTATGCAGATCGGAGAGGAGCTTTGTGACCGTTATCTCAAAGGTGATTATCAGTATGTAATCGCCGTTCACAACGATAAAGACCACCTGCATTGCCACATCATTTTCAATAATACGAACCTCTACAACGGACTAAGTTTCACCACCGAGCATAATCAAGGCAGGAGGAACGAAAGAGCCTGGGCAGAGCTTAGGCAAATATCGGACGAGATATGCAAGGAACACGGCTTATCCCTCATTGATCCGAAAGGCAAAGGCGTATCTCATTACGAGGACGAAATGCAGAAAGAGGGCAAGTCGTGGAAAGACAAGCTCCGCAATCTGCTCAGGGAGATTATTTCTTATAGCAGGAGCTTCGAGGACTTCCTTAAAAACTGTTCTGCCAGTGGTATCGAGTATGTGTATACTCCGCAGAACAAGGTCAAGCTGAAATTCAAGCTATCGGGCGAGGGACAACAGCGTTTTACAAGAGCTGATACCCTGGGCGATGAATTTGAACCTGAGAACATCAAGAAAACTATTGAGCGGGCTTTGATAAAAGAGCGAGTGCAGAACCGTTTCGGAAAGTATTTCACTTCTCCCAAGACCGAGATTACACCGTCTATCCCGTCAGCACCGTCCAAGCCTACTGTTACACCGACACCGCCGACAGAAACCAAGCCCGAATATGTGTACAAGCCACCTACGCAGGAAGAATTTGAACGTGTATTCGGCACAGCACCCGACACAGCTAACAAGCCAGTTACTACACCCAAGCCGACTGAAAGCAAAGCACCTGAAAAGAAAGAAGATGTATGGGCAGAAATCAGGGGTATGCGTGACTGCGACAAGATGATTGCAGACCTTGAAGCTGGCGGTATCACATCACTTGACGATCTCAAAGGCTTTTTCTGGAATGTTCAGCACCCCGATGACCATACGGACGAGCTTGCCGAGCTTAACGCCAAGATCAAGCCGATTGAAAAGCTCATCAATATGATGAAACAGCATTCTCAGAACTATGCTACATACAAGGAGTATCAGGAGCGTTCGACATTTACACAAAAGAGTTTTCGTAAGAAGAATGCTGCCGCTATCGACGCATTTGAAGAAGCCGACAAGTATCTTGCCGAGCATATCAAGGCTTATTACATCAAGGGCAAACCACCGAAACTGAATGAACTACAAGCAATGTCTGACAAGCTGAAAGAGAAATACAATGCTCTGGTACCTGAGCATAATGCTTTCCTCAGAAGAAAGGCGACGGCATCGCAGTACTCCCGTCAGGTACGAAAGTATCTTGACGCTCAGCATCAGCAGGAGCGTAACAGGCAGTATCAGGAGAAGAAACGCTCTCAGCAGAGGAAGAAAGACACTCTTGAATGATAACAGGCTCTCTGCCGAACGGAGATGCCCCTCAGAGCCGTTAATGATGATTATGGGGAAAGTTGTACTCTGAAACCGAAAACGCTCCCTGAGCGTTCAGAGAGCGTTTTGCGACATACAGCATATTGCACCGGGGATTATTCTTTTGTTGCTGCGCACTGCACAAAGATTATTACAGTTTTCGTGCAGAGCTGGACTCCTGCCGTCTCGTGATATATAATATAGCTACAATAAATATCACGGAGGTGCGATATGTTAAAATATCCCGAATTAGCAATGCCCCGAAGACGTTCCGTCATGATTGTCTGCAACGGTAAGCGTGAGGTCTGGACTGACTACGAAGAAGCTAAGGCATATTTCCTTGAACTCATGATGACCGCCGAAGGCGAGGATCGTGACCGAGCAGAGTGCATTTACATTCAGCTCACACATGGACTGTCAGAGTGTTCGGACGAGGACGAATAACAACAGCGGAGGGCTTTGCTACGGCGAGGCTCTTTTGCTTTGTCATGTAACAAGCAGAGGTGTTTATGATAATCATTTGGAAACTATTATACTTCAAAAAAATACGCCAAGGAGTTTACATTTCTCCCTGACGTATTATTGATTATCTTGTTTTCTAATCGTATATATCCGAATTATATTAGATCATTCATTTTTTCTTTGAAAAACAAATGAAGTTACTGGTTTGAATATAACATAAATAATAAATCCGATAATTCCTCCAACGCTATTTGTAATAAGGTCTGTAATATCACATGAACGACCGCCATCAATAAGAGGTTGTATCAATTCTATACTTAGACTTAGCAGAAATGTGAATAGTAGCGTTCGCTGAAATGTTCTGTTCTTCTCTTTTTGTGTAAGCGGGAAAAGAAAACCAAACGGCACTGTCATGATTACATTAAGAACAATTTGTCTTACTGTATCTCCACGTCCATTCAAATAATCATCGAATGGTACAAGGTACATATTATATGGGTGATTGAAAATAAAAGGCAGCGATGTAATTATTGGCATCAGTGTAACAAGTAATACACAGGAAAGATAAACATACATTGTTGTATTTACCAACAGGGCATATTTCCCTTTAGATTGCCATTTTTTGAAAAGACACAATACATACAGCATTATCAAGGCGATGAAATCAACAAGTATTTTCAATAATATTTCCTCCTTAAAAATCCTTTGTTTTCAAATGATGATTCCCCAATATCATAACTATCGCTGTAATAAAAAACCATATTCCGAGTGTCAGATATTCACTCCACGCAAATGAAACCATTATATCATTTTCGATGAACCAGCGTCCGCAGTAAAATAAAAGACCTGTCGGACTTAAACAGACAACCGTTTTCAGCCAACCCGTACTTTTAATTGCATACGGTATAGCTAAAAGTCCAATTGAACCTGCGCCTATGCTTATCATTGTAATGTAGCTGTTATTTACAAAAAGCTGTAACGCTCCTGCAATCATTCCGCAAAGCCCCGTCAGCAGAATCGCTGTCAACAGAGTCAGCATCAATTCTTGTCCTATGTTCAGTCGAATGAAAGTTATAAACGGATACTCCCATATACCACTCGATTCCATGACCATTACCGAGCTGACAGGCGTTTCCCAAAGTCCTTTCATCGGAACGAATACCAAAAATGCTTCAAGGCTGAAAACAAGTATAAACACACAAAAAAGCAGTCCACCGATCAAGCCGGCAATACGTTTTTTTCGCATGATAACACGCCCGATACGGCTTGAAAATACTAAGTCCTCGGTGTGGTTTATGCGTTCAAAATCCATAAGATAAAGCACCGAAAAACACATCATTATCATCATTTGTATTATACAGCGCTTTATCAGCGAATACAGCTTGCCGTGTATCTTGAATAAATCGCCGGGATAGAAATCGCCATTGGTATCACCGTCCGATTTGATCTGCTCTACACGCTTTTGGAGCTTGTCATAATTGTTATCAATGAATTTTTTATAGCTGCCTGTCGGTTTAAATGTGATTCGTTCTTTCATTTGCTTTATTTTCTGCATATCGAGAGTATCATATTCGTGAGCGTATCCTTCCTTGTATGCTTGGTAGTCCTCGGCGTATATGCTGTCTGTTTCGCCGTTTATCATGACATTGTACATAGCCCTTAATGCGGTCTGTATATCGTCGCTTCCGACTTCGTTCCAAATGACGAATATATTAAAGCCGATAAACAGCACAAGCAATCCCCACATAAGCGGATATTTTAATAATTTCAGCAGCTCATACCTTATTATCTTCATAAAATATCACGCACCTTGTCACGTTTCAGCATTATGCAGACGGCTGTCACGCATACCGCACACACGAGCGGTACTCCGCAGGCTCTCAATATGCTCAATTCCATTGTAACATTCCACTTGTCATTAAAGGGTGCAATACCGAGATAATTCATTGCGGTGCAAAGTGCTGCGACTGTTGGGATAGCTATACCGATACCCGCAATATAGTTTGCCGAAAGCCGACCGACAAAATATGCAAGCAAAGCCGAGCCTGCCGAGCTTAACAGCATAAATACTGCGTAAAAGCTCAGATATTGCCCATATGTCATATCGAGCCAGTATTCGTATCCATGACTGCTGATCTTGCAGGCGGCAAAGTCGAACGCGCCCTTTCGTGCAAGCAGAACCGCATACACCGCGCATAGCATTATCCCGATAATCAGACCGACCATGACGCTTGCCGCTGCCTGTTTATTAAAGCATTTTCGCCCCGTTTTAGTGCAAAGCTGTATATCACGGATACCTCTCAGACGTTCGCCTATCTGATAAGGCAGTATCAGCACAAAACACCACACCGCCGAAAGTATCAGCATTTTGACAAGATCGCCGTCCACTGTTTCAGTTGCCGCCCTGTGTATTAGCGAAATATTGTCGGCTGTCATGTAACGCTTATAGAGCTGCTGATAGTCCTCATTCTGCTTACCCGCATACATTTCTGAGATGAATTTGTCGGCACTCTCGCTGTCAGTAAAAATATGCCCTCTTTCCTTATCATCGCATATCTGATCCATACATTGCAGTTTGAAGCTGATAGGACTTGCCGCTTCGTCCTCAAAAATCAATCTGCTTATTTCATTCCTTAATTCTTCATCGTCATCACTCATATTATCTGATAACACTAATCGCTCTTTTGCATCGAAATATTTGTCATAGGTGTCAATTTCGTATTTCTGCATGACCGGGCTTTTTCGTACTTCGGTCATAAAATCATCAATAAGCTGCTGTCGCTTTGAAATAAAAGAGTCCCATTCATCAATTGACAATTCGGTTCCGAACTCCGATACAAGTTCACGGTAAAAATCAACGTCCCACTGCGAAGAACTATAATTCCAAAATTCCTGCGCAATTGACAGGAAAAGGAAACTGAAACACACTGAAAAAAGTACAAGTATTGCGAGAAGTTTTATAGATAATATCCGCCGTATTTCCTTTCTTAAAATCCGCATAATATCTCCTTTATCTGTATGTCACAAGGAAAACGTCTTCCAGGTTCGGAACACATTCTCTTGCAGTGGTAGTTGTTTTATCCTTATCATAATAGCGCACTGTCATGCCGTCACGCTCCTGTCTTGCGGATAGGACGAGATATTTATTCTCAAAATCCGCATACTCGTTATCGGAGACAGATGTTTCAAACACGCAGCCGTCAATTCCTGAACATATCGCCGTGACGGTATCATTTTTATACAAATGCTTGTCTTTTATCATGATCACTCTGTTCGCAATGGATTCTATATCCGAAACGATATGTGTTGATAATATTACGATACGGTCTTTTGACAGTGCGGATATGATATTACGGAAGCGAACACGTTCCTTCGGATCAAGTCCCGCCGTCGGTTCATCAAGGATAAGTATTTTGGGATCATTCAAGATTGCCTGCGCTATGCCGACACGCTGTAACATACCGCCTGAGAATTTTCGCATTTTTACGTTTGCGGAATCCGTAAGCCCAACTTGTTCTATGACCTCTCCGATACGCTGTTTCAAGCCGTTTGTCGGCATACCTTTCAGAGCCGCAAGGTATTCAAGATACTGCAAAGGCGTATTGTTCTTGTAGTATCCGAATTTCTGGGGAAGATAGCCGAGCAGTGTACGGTACTCCGCCCCCATTTTCCGTATCTCAACACCATTATAAAGTATCTCTCCCGAAGTAGGTATGAGCAGAGTCGTTATCATCTTTATTAGTGTGGTCTTGCCTGCACCGTTGGGAGCAAGAAGTCCGTATAATCCGTTATCAAGGTCAAGTGTGATATTCTCAACAGCGGTAAACTTTCCGTAATTCTTTGTGACATCAGAAACCGTAAGCATTTCGTTTTTCCACCTTTCCCACATAGCATATAAACGCCACAAGTCCAACAAATGCCGCACAGATATGGACGGCAAGCGGTATCACCTCAATAAGCAGATGATAAAGAGGTTCACCATGTTCCGAAAGTATCACGCAAAGCACAGTCCACGCCGATAAGATCACCGCCGATGGCTTCGCAGAATTGGTTTTTTCATACGTCACAAGACTTGCAAGTGAAAGCATCAACATTGCAGTAGTGCCGGCTGCGCCTATACTCCAAAAATTATTGATCTCTCTGAATAACAATAATAACATGACAAGATTTAATCCAACTGTCGCAAGGCTTGCATACAGCATACGCAGACTAACGAGATAGCCGAATGAATACCGCAGAGAGCGTTTTAATTCTATGACCTCACTTTGCTCCTCTGAAAGTACAGATAAGAAATAGAAACTGAAATAGGTCAAAGGAAAAACAGCCAATGCAATAAACCCTCCCGATATATTTTCAGGGTGAATAAAAGCACAGACAAGCATCAAACAAAAATATACTGCAAGACTGATAACAGCAGTCAAACCGCATTGAAAGAAAACGATACGCGGAGGTGGACGGCGCATTGGTTCGGGAAAAGCTCTCTCCATTATCATCGCTTTTTGCCGTTCGATCTCTTTTTCGGCAGGATAATCAATTTTCAGTTTCATTCAGACAACTCCTTCCTGATATGCTTTATCATAGCATAGTATCGTGTTTTGACCGTATTTTCCGATACCCCAAGCTCATCACCGATCTGGTTGAATGTCATTTCTTCAAAAATTTTCATCTGAAAAATATGCACCCATACAAGTTCGTATCCCGATACAATATCCATGATGTGCCTTATAAGCTCCTTTTCCGCAAGGCTTTCAAGAATATCGCTGTCATCTGACAGCTCGATCACCATTTCATCAAGTGATTGCTCCGTCACACGCTGATGATACTGTTTACTCCGATAATAGTCAGCTATCTTGTTTGAAGCGATACGGTACAGCCATGTTCGGAACTCGGCTTTTTTATCATCATAGCCTTGAAGTCCACGGAAAGCTGCCACAAAGGTGTCCTGTGTCAAGTCCATTGCAAGCTCTTTGTCACCGCATTGCTTATATACGTAGGCGTATATCTCCTTGTAATACCGCCCAAAAAGCTCGTCCGCCGCTTTTCGGCTGCCACGCTTGATACGCCATACAAGATGTTTGTCGCTTGACATCGGCACACCCCCTTTTGTGGCTTCTGATTATATATACGGAATAGAAGCTGAAATAGTTTTATCGTACAGGAAAATTTTTTCTGTTATAATAATTATACAATTTATTAGCATAAATTACAAGCCATAAATGGTAAATACAACAAAAAAAGAAAAGCATCACAGGCAGACACCTTTATCGGGTATCTGCCTGTGATGCTCATAGCCTGCTTATTTGTCTTGATTGAGAGATACTTCTTTATGGAGCATCACCGAAATGTGCAGAATTACAAATTTGTAATTAAATTACAATTTTGTAATCGGTGAATTTTGTGCTATTATAGCTTATCACGATATCGGACTGTGACAGCTTAGCATAGGAGCGTAGCCCATATATGAACTTATTGTAGATTTATGGCAGAATGTAAGGAGGCATTATCTTATGCATTATGTCCTCTCAGATATTCACGGCAACAAGGAAGCGTTTGATACCATACTCTCTATGATAGACATGAAACCAGAGGATCACCTGTATATCCTCGGAGATGTTATAGATCGCGGAGATTATGGCATTGAACTGCTGCAGCAGATACGTACAATGGAGAATTGTACATTGCTGCTTGGCAATCATGAGTATATGATGGTGAATGCCCTGCGGCATCCCGAAAACCTGCACTACAAATACGTGTGGAGGAATAACAGAAGTCTAATAACTTTTGATAAGTTTTTCAAACTGACAGAAGAGGGCAGGAGGAGCTTCTTTGCTACATAAAGATATAAACATACCGCAGCATTGCTGCGGTATGAAGTGTGAGTAAATGCGGATTATGTTTATACCGAAGACAGTTAGAGCTCAAATACGGAAAATTATAATAATGGCAGTGCCATGTTCTACACCGATAATAACGAGAATCTCCTGTGGCTCGACTACTATGCAAATGTGGCTGACGTAATGTTATTCACGGCTGCCGAAAAAGTGATTACAGATTTGTAATTCTGAACACAGAATGAAAATAATGTGATATAATATAATCACACTAAGGAAAACAGATACTAATAAAATATTTAGTGAATGAGGTAATGATTATGA
>Ga0256405_10002611_pt1 | contig 40421 bp, 38 predicted proteins | sample RumenRJG_02DNA_FD_189096 | JGI IMG/M metagenome (GOLD analysis project Ga0256405, IMG submission 189096) | Bovine rumen microbial communities from Lethbridge, Alberta, Canada - RJG_02 | ecosystem: Host-associated > Mammals > Digestive system > Stomach > Rumen | place: Canada: Alberta... | reverse complement strand
ACCTTCAGGATTTCATCCGGCAGCAGCCCACCACCATCACGGAGTTTGACGAGACGTTGGTCAAGCGCCTGATCACGAAGATCACAGTTTTCGAAGACCACTTCACCATTGACTTCAAGTCCGGAGTCACCATCGATATCAAAGCATAAAACAAGGCTCCCCGCCGCCGACGTATTTGCCGGAAGTAGGGAACCTTTTTCTTTTCTGCGCGATTATCCTAACAACTTTTCAATTTCTCCCGGCTTCAACACCTTGCCAACCGATACGATCTTATCATTCACAAGGAGTGCAGGCATACTCATAACGCCATAGCTCATGACCTTCTCCATATCGGTGATGTACTCTACCTCAACATTCAATCCAAGATTCTCGACAGCTTTCTTGGCATTCTCATATTGTTCGTGGCATGACTTGCAACCTGCACCAAGAACTTTGATGCAGCAAACGCCTTCCGTCTTTTCTCCGCAGCACGAAATAGACTCAGCCTGTACTTTTTCCGTCCCTCCGCAGCAGCATACGGACTCCGCTTTGACTACTTCTTTTTTCTTACCAAACAGTGCCATGATCATATCCTCCTTCAGATAAATAGATTTTGAAATATATTAAAGCCGTAGCCGACTATAATAATCCCAGCAGTACAAATTGCAACAAACGCTCCCATCAGCTTCGGCTTAATTGCTTTCTTCAGCATGATCAGAGATGGCAGGCTTAGCGTTGTAACCGCCATCATAAAACTGAGTATCGTTCCAAGTAGCGCACCCTTTGAAAGGAGTGCCTCTGCCACAGGTATCGTTCCAAAGATATCTGCATACATCGGAACGCCAATCAGCGTTGCAAGGATCACTCCAAAAGGATTTCTGCTTCCAAGAATGGTCTGAATCCAGCTCTCCGGTATCCAATTGTGGATCAATGCTCCTATGCCTACTCCAACCAGAATATATGGGAACACTCTTTTTAACGTATCCACAACTTGATCCTTAGAAAAAAGCAGCCGGTCTTTGGCAGTAAGATTCGGAGACTCGATATCTACCTTGCTGTTGTTATTGCGGATGAAATCTGCAATCTGATCTTCCATGTGCAGATGTTCTATCAGCGTTCCACCAAGAACCGCAATGACAAGCCCAAGCGCCACATAGGCCACGGCAATCTTCACGCCAAAGATACTGACGAGAAGAACAAGACTCCCCAAGTCCACCATTGGCGAAGAAATCAAGAAAGAAAATGTCACGCCAAGCGGAAGTCCTGCGCTTGTAAAGCCCATAAAAATAGGAATGGACGAGCAGGAGCAGAAAGGTGTCACCGTCCCAAGCAAGGCTCCAATAACATTCGCTCCGATCCCGTGGAATCGTCCCATAATCTTCCGGCTGCGCTCCGGAGGAAAGAAACTCTGAATGTAAGAGATTAGAAAGATCAGCACACAAAGCAATACTGTAATTTTAATTGTGTCATAGATGAAGAACTGTATGCTGCCGCCGATCCGACTATTCACATTGAGTCCGACCATGAGCAGCAATTTTCCAATCAGGGTATTCAGCCACTTCATCCCGAGGATCTGATCCTGAATAAAGGTCCACATTACTCAAACCTCGCTTTCGTTTTATTCGCTATTCGCACAAGCATCAGCATGACCGGAACCTCCGTCAGAACGCCTACAGTGGTGGCAAGCGCCGCAGGACTTGTCGTGCCAAAGAGTGCAATCGCTACAGCCACCGCAAGTTCAAAGAAATTCGATGCACCGATCATCCCGGCAGGAGCCGCAATATCATGCGGTAATTTCAGTAGCTTACTTGCCCCATAAGCGATAAAGAAAATCAAAAAAGTCTGAATGGATAACGGCACCGCTATCAAAACAATATGAAGCGGATTAGACAGAATCACTTCTGCCTGTGCACTGAAGATAATAACCAGCGTCAACAGCAGTCCTATCGTTGTGGCATTGTCGTACTTGTGGATAAACGTACGCTCAAAGTAATCCGCGCCTCTTTGCTTCGTGACCATTATCCTCGTAAGGATGCCGCCCACAAGCGGAATCACTACAAACAGAAAGATGCTGACGAACAAAGTGCTGTAGGGAACAACCACATTGGAAACGCCCAAAAGGAATTTTACGATTGGAACAAAAGCCACAAGGATAATGAGGTCGTTTGTCGCCACCTGTACGACCGTATAAGCAGGATTTCCTTTTGTAAGCGCACTCCACACAAACACCATTGCCGTACATGGAGCAGCACCTAAAAGCACAGCTCCGGCAAGGTATTCTGTTGCCAATCCCGGAGATATGAAGGCTTTGAATACGACAAACAAAAACAGATAAGCAATTCCGTACATAGTGAAAGGCTTGATCAGCCAGTTCGTCACCCATGTGACCAGAAGCCCTTTCGGATTCTTCCCAATCTGTTTTACGCTCTGAAAATCCACTTTCATCATCATAGGGTAAATCATGACCCAGATGAGAACAGCGACAGGAATCGAAATGCCGGAAATCTGAAAATGGCTTCCCATAAATCCCGCCACGCCAGTTATAAAAACTTTCATATTTCCTTGCCTCGTTTATCTAAAATGTGGATGATAATCAATCGCATATTTTTTATCCAGATTCCGCTTTTTCATCTTCTTGGCAGGATTACCATAGTAAATATATCCTTTTTCAGTTACGCCTTTAAAACAACTATTCGCTCCAATAACAGAAAATTCATTTAATACCGTACCCTCAAGAATCATTGCGTTAGCTGCAATCCAGACATTATCCTTAATTTCTACTGGATTTGTGAAATACTCAAAAAAAGGTGAGTCTGTTTTGTGAGAACATGAATACACCTTGCTAAAAGCAGATATAGAAACATCATTTCCTATACAAACCCCCCCACTTCCATCAATAAAACAGTTATCGTTAATTACGCTACGCATTCCTATCTTTATACCTCTTGGCGAAACAATAATTGTATTAATACCTATCCTCGCCGATATATGTATTTTCATACCGCATAATCTATAGAAAAAACGCCTAACATGCCAAGATGGAATTTTGCATACAATTCTATTTAGGAGGATATACTGGATATCTTTTTTCAAAAACGGCCAATCCATCTTCATTTCCTCCACTTATTCAATCTCAATACTATCTCCGTGCTTTGCCTTTCTAGCAACCTTAAACAATTTACCGTCTTTCTTCCTTACAACTGTACTCCTATTGTCATTTTGGGTGCAAATTTCTAGACCAATTTGCCCCTTGTCAATATATGGGTGTCTTAAAATTCTCGCCCGAGCACGATTGCACTCTTGTTTAACAAATGCCATATAAGAATATTTTTCATCTTCGTATGGTACATCTGCATCTTTTAACATCTTATGAATTCTACTTCTCTGAACTCTGCAAGTAAAATGGCACCAATCATTTTCAGACAATCTACATACCGACTCATGAGGACATGGTGCAACAATGTGAGCACCTTTAGATAAAAGATACTCTCTACTATCTCTTAAAACAGAAAATCCAGCCGGAGTTCCTGGTTCAACAATAAGTAGCATTTTTTCTGCGGAGTTCCAAAGGCTATCCAAAACAAACTGGCGATCTTTTTTTGCCATTTCATTCATAACATATGAAGAAACAACTAAGTCAGCAGAATTTGTAACCTTTGTTGTCGTTAAATCTGAACTAATCCATCTTGCATTTGCCAAAACTCTATTTCCTTCTTTCATAAGAGTTTCTCCAACTCTTCTCATGGCACCTTCTCTTTCAATGCAAGTGATTCTTTCAAGTTCCAACTGATTACTAGCAGCCCAAGTTGCGGCACCACTACCAGCACCAACATCCAGCAAAGTACTAATGCTTCCATCAAAATACTCTAGAGCATATTTTAACGCATCGGAAACTGCACCATATGTAGCAGGCATTCTAACCAATGCATAAACCGCCGCCTCAATATCCTTTGAAAGCAATACTTTTCCAACACCACTTTCATTGCGATATCTATCGCTCAGGTCCTGAGCAATTTTCTTTAACTGGGCCTGTTTATATCCAACCACTAATTTTTCAGATGCCGATTTCAGTTCGATTGGTAAATCCATATTCTCTCCCTCCATTTTACAAAAACGCTGTTTTTCTCATCATTCTAGATAGATTGTTAGATCAAACAAATGACTAGAGTATTAATCAGACTCTTGAGTCATTTATTTAATAGGTTTCTTTGACCACAAAGCACTTCGAGTACAACTTTTAGTTTAAAGCTCCCCACCGCCGATGATGGCAGTGCGGGAGCCTTGGTGTGTCTTATTATCTATTTCGTTTCTGTCGCCCTGATCACACCAAGACAGTGAATCTTTACGACGCGGTTATCGTCGGTTTCCGATATCTGCCGCAGCTGCTCCAAATACGGCCTGACGAACGTTGGCCTGCGCTTGCCGAGAACCCGAAAGATCTCCGGCGCTTCCATCCGTACTTTGTCATCAATATCATGCAGAAGTTTCTCAAATACCGGCATATGATCTTTATAAATGTCGGGCGTCTTCGTAGCGATGTTTTCTGACGCCCAGATAAACGCCAGTCGGACTCTTGGCTCCTTATCAGAGGCTAAGCGGAACAGATCAGTCCAATATGGCTGAATCATGCTATAGTCGCCCCGTCCGATCCTTCCGAGAGCGTTTACCGCCCGCTCCCGCAGAAGCGGCTCCAGGCTGTCAAGGAAGGAAGCGATGGTTGGAACCACGTCCTGTACGGATTGAGGATAGACGAGTCCCATCTCACCGAGCAGCCAGAGCGCCTTTGCCTGTATCTTTATGGAGTCATGATTCAGAAGAGACGAAACATAGGGGATGCTTTCTTCCCATCTGTCCTTCTCTTTTGTCAGGGCTCCAAGCTCTTTATAAAGTTCTGCTTTGGTCATTTCATTGGCTCCTCGGACTGGAATTATTATTCGCCCGTCAAAACGAGTTCCAATTCGTCTTCGTCTTCAACCCCGGTAGCAGAAAACCCCTTGCTTTCATACAGCTTTTTGGCGATGGGATTGTCTTTGTTGCAGGTCAGCGCGATTCTGCCGGAGTTGCCGAACGGCTTCGTTCTGATATACTCAATGACCTTGTTCAAGGCCTCTCTTCCAATTCCTTTTCCCTGCATCGATTCGTCGATCATCATGTGCCAGATGTCATATTCCGGGATATCATAATCATAGATCACCATGACATATCCGACCATCGTTCCGTCCACATAGATCCCGAACGGCTGGCACTGGTTTCTGTATACATAAGCCTGCGCAAGACTCCGGATGGGATGCGATACAAAACGCTCCTGCCCGGATGCCAATTTGAGGTTAAATGCGTCAATGAAATTATCTTCCGTTATTGCTTTAAGTTCTACCATATATTTCTCCTGCAAATAATGGATTGTTACGCTGACATCCAAACCACAGCCACAACCTGCCGTTATCCAAACCACTAACTCAACCCTACCGTAAAAACATCTAAACCGGCCACTCAACCCTATGACATCCAAATGGCCTACTCAACCCTCCGGAAGAAGCAGTTGATATGTTCTGACAGAGCGATTTTTCCGGTCAAATCGTCTCTCCGGGACTGATGCCTGAATGCCAGAAAAGCCCGGAAATATGGCACTTTTTGGGAGGTCAGTCCTTAACCCGCGACATCAATACTACCGTCTCCACATGGACCGTATGTCCAAACTGGTCCACCGGCCGCACCTTGCGCAGCTTGTAACCGCCTTCTGTCAAAACTCTGAGATCCCTCGCCAGTGTCGCCGGATCGCAGCTTACATAAACCACCCTGTCCGGCTGAATCTCCAGAATCGTTTCCAGACACTTGCTGTCACAGCCCTTACGGGGCGGGTCCACACAGATTACGTCGATATCTGGATCCTCTCCCGCTGCCTGCCGCGCCTTCACGTAGGCCGGCAGTACTTCCTCCGCCTTTCCGACATAGAAATCAGCGTTCTCGATGCCATTTCGAACCGCATTGGCTTTTGCATTTTCGATGGCTTCCGGAATGATTTCTACGCCGCAGACCTTACCTGCGCGGCGCGCCATAAACAAAGAGATTGTGCCGACTCCGCAGTAGAGGTCCCATACGGTCTCTTTGCCGGTGAGTCCTGCATAGTGAAGCGCAAGACTGTACAATTTCTGCGTCTGTTCCGGATTGACCTGATAGAAGGAGAGCGGAGAAATACGAAATGTCACCGACTCCGGGGCAGGTACAAAGTCGCCCTCGGGAGAAAGATCATATACATGCAGTGTATCTTCAATCTCTTCCTTTCCCCACAGAGTGCGGAGAGTTCGACCCAGGATCACATTGGTTCTCTCTGTATTCACATTCAGCACAATCGACGTCATGCCGGGCACCGTCACAAGATGATCGACCAGATCTGCCTCATAGGGAAGACTGTCCCCGTTCACGATGATACATACCATGATCTGTCCGCTGAATTTGCCGTTGCGGATCAGTATGTGGCGCACCAAGCCCTTCCCAGTTTCCTCGTCGTAGGCCGGCACCCTATGAATCTCCATATAAGTCAGCACACGATTGATGATATCTTTATTGATTTCCTCCCCCAGAAGGCAATCCGTCATGGGAATGATGGAATGCGTCCTGCCTACATAGAAGCCTGCCACAATTTTACCGTGGGAATACGTTTCCGCATGTCCGGACTTCTTACCGGATGATCTGCGCCCCTGATCCTGTCCACTCTTTCCTGTATTACTATTTCCCACCGGCACCTGCGCCTTGTTTCTATACCGCCAGGGACCATCGGGATTATTCTGCATACCGACGATCGGCTCCATGACCTCATCGATCTCTTTTTCAGAAAAACCGCCTATCCGGACCAGGTCCGCGCGCACTTTGCTCTGCTTGTATTCCAACTCCTTTTCATAGGACAGGGCCTGCAGCTGACATCCTCCACACTGCCTTGCGATAGGACAAAGAGGCTCCACCCTATGGGGTGAAGCCTGCAAAATCTGTTCCAGATGTGCGTAGGCATAGGACTTGTTGGCCTTCATAATGCTGGCTCTTACGTAATCACCGATCACTGCGTCCTTAATAAATACCGTGTAGCCGTCCTCCAGCTTCCCGATGCCCTCGCCTCTCATTCCGATGTCAATGATGTGAACCTTTATTTCCTGCCCTTTCCGGTATACGGAAGTCTGACTCTTCTTTCCTGCCATTTGACGGGATCCTCGTTTCTATAAAGCTATCCTTTTACTAATATCTGCAAAATGCACTCTGCGCGGCACATGCGAATGTTCACCGTTTGCTGCCTTCTCGTGAAATTCAGATCTTTTTATGTGAACATTTTTCAGATCTCAGTTCTTCGGATATTGGACTCCAAAAATCCCTGGTAACCGATCCAGCCCGCATCTCTTTGACCTGTCGCCAACGCCTCTTTGAAGATTTCCAGCTTGGCATCCGTGTTATCTGCGAAATTCAGAGCCAGCGCCTCGGCAAGCGCCGGCTTCTTGGGAGATCCATATTCCAGTTCCCCGTGATGAGCCAAAATACAGTGGCGCACTTCATTGGCCAGAAGCTCCGGGAATCCGGGAATCTCTTTGATCTTTTCATCTACCATCTGCACACCGATGATAATATGACCAATGAACTGTCCTTCCTCCGTATAATCGTTGCGGGGGAACTTGGAGAGCTCCTTGGTCTTTCCAATATCATGAAGAAGGGCCACCGCGATCAGGAGATCCCTCTTCAGGAAGGGATAGTTTCTGCAGAAGAAATGGCAGAGATTGGTGACGCCAAGCGTATGCTCCGCAAGGCCGCCGACAAAACTATGGTGGACACTCTTTGCCGCAGAGGACATGCGGAAATCCTGTATAAACTCCGCGTCCTCTATAAAGAAGGATTTGAGAAGCTTCTTCAGATACTCGTTCTGGACACTCTCGATGTACTTGCCGATTGCGCCCATCATATCGTCGATGTTCTTGTCAGAGACGGGTACATAATCCGCGGGATCGTATTCCCCTTCATGGCACTTTCTCGCTCTTTTGACATTGAGCTGCAGGTGTCCCTGGAAAGAGACCACGTCGCCTGTGATGTCCACATAGTCCAGCTCGTCAAAATCGCCGATTCCCATGCTGTTGGGGTCCCAGATCTTGGCGTCGATAGTGCCTGTCTTGTCCTGCAGAGTCAGACTCTCATAGTTCTTGCCGTTCTTGGTGACAAGTGCCATTCTCTTCTTGCAAAGATAGATGTCCTTGACGCTGCTTCCCTCTCGTAGTTCCTGAATATAACGCATGTTTTATGTATTCCTCGTTTCTATTATAATTTGTATATTTTGACGACCAGCCGCCCGCACAAATTGCTATAAAGCAGGGCTTCATGCCGCTTACGCGGTCACAGTGAGCGGGCACCGTGCCGTGATTTCGGATTATACGTCACTCCAGTGTAACCGTCAAATCCATTTCCGTATACCCGTCTCCGCTGGGCCTTTCCAGTGTAATGGAGATTTCTGTTCCCGCTTCATTTTCGATCAGGACTCTGGACAAAGTAATGCTGTAATGCACGTCCTCCCCGTCCATCACGGTGATGATATCTCCCTTTTGAAGGCCTGCGTTCATGGCCGGCGAATCATCCTCTACGCTGCTCAGATAGACGCCTTCCGGAATATCCATTCTCTTTCGCACATCATCCGGCACATCCGTACACTGCACGCCGAGATAGGCCTTCTCGCCGCCGGCAGAGAGCTTTTCAACCAACTGCTTGCACTCGGTGATTCCGATCGCGTACAAAATGCCGGGAAGGTCCGATCTTCCGTGGCGCGGATCGAGAATTCCCACAACGCGGCCCCTGGAATCGATCAGGACGCCGGACGCCTGTTTACTTCCAACGATATCGGTCGTGAGCTGCTTGAATCCCGAGTCGAGTACGGCCAGATCACCGGCCGCGGACGTGATCATTCCATATGCGATGCTTCCGCTTGTTCCAATCGGTCTTCCTGCGGCGATGACCAGCTGTCCTGTCACAAGGCTTGCAGAGGAAGAACCAAGTTCTGCTGTTGTAAGCGACTCTTTCGTGCCGTCACTCACACTGCCAATGTCGGCGCTTAGGACCGCCAGACCCGACACTCTGTCCCGCGCACGAATTTGCGCGGTGATCGTTGTGCCGTCAAACAGCGTGATCTGAATGCTCTCCGCGTGATCAATACCGGGAGAATAGGTCAGCACCTGAATCTCCGCGTCCGCTTTCGCAATAATGATGCCGGACACAGTACCTCTCGTCTCATAGGGGTCGTTGAGCCAGTCCGTATCAGAGGTGATCCCGGATACGTCGACCAGGTAGTACCTGGCGTCTGCTGCCACCTGACGGAGCGCTTCGTACATTCGATTGGCCGCTTCCGCGCCGCGCGTCTTGTCAAGAAGAAGCTGCTCTACTTCCTGACGGATCCTCTCCTGTTCCTCTGTCGCGGCTTTCTCCTCTTCGTTGACCAGCATTTCCTCGGGCGTCAGTTCCTCGGATACCGTCTCCTCCGGATAGGTCACGCCGGTGACGGCTTCCTCCGGATACAGCATGCGGTTGAAGATCGGCTCCAGCAGCAGGAAGAACAAGCAGGCCACTGTGCCAAAAACGGCCGCCATGACGGCAACTATGGTCATGCGGCGCATCATCTTCTTGCGGTTCAGCGGCCGTTTCTTGATCTCCTCCTGCATAAACCCAATGCTGGGATCCGGCGCCGTCGGTTCTGCGTCCGCCGCCTCCGCATTCTGCCTTTTATCCTTTATTTCCTGCAATTTGTCCTGCAGGCTTTCTTTCCAATCGGACTGTTCGCTGCTCATAGGCGCTTCCTTTCTATGTAGCTTTCTATGTAGTCCATGATAAAGCGAAACAACTGCATACCACCTATTCGGGAACACAGTCCCTTGTGCAGGTGGACGTTCATTTTTCTAAGTATACCCCCCACGCAGGAAATTGAAAAGAACCGGCCGGAATGTGCTATACTATCGTCATGATGAATGAAAAAGTCTTACATATTGTTGAATTTAATAAGATCATCGATCAGCTGACAGAGAACGCCAATTCCGAACCGGCCAAGACTCTTTGCAGAAATCTAAAGCCGATGGACAATCTACCGGATATCCGCCTTGCCCAGGAGGAGACGGACGCTGCGTTGCAGCTCCTTATCCGCAAGGGAAATGTGAATTTTGGCAGCAATAGGGATTTCGGATATACCTTTGGCGCGCTCTCGATTGGCAGCACACTGACAGCGGCAGAGCTCCTGCACCTGTCTTCTTTTCTTGACAACGTAGGGCGCGTGCAGGTTTACGGCACGACGTCCGACGGAGGGAAAGGAATCTCTGCGCTCAGTAACAATGGCGAAGAGACGAAGCCGGAGGACAACATTCTCTTCGATCTGTTCGACTGCCTGTATCCGCTCAAGAGTCTGTCCAGAGAGATCCAGCGCTGCATTCTTTCCGAGGAGGACGTCGCGGACGACGCTAGTCCCGGCCTTAGAAGGGTCCGCCGCGAGATTGGCCTCGCCGGAGACCGGATCCATCAGCAGCTCAACAAGATGGTCAATGTGACGCTGGCCCCCTATCTGCAGGACAGCGTGATCACGATGCGCGGAAACCGGTATTGCATTCCCATCAAGTCGGAATACAAGAACCAGGTACAGGGCATCGTGCACGACCAGAGCGCAAGCGGCTCCACGCTCTTCATAGAGCCTGCTGCCATCGTGAGTCTCAACAACCAGATCCGCGAACTGATGCTGCAGGAGAAGAAGGAAATCGAGAAGGTCCTGGCCAGCCTCTCTGCAGAGGCGGCAGAGAATCTGATGGCACTCAAGGACAATGCGGTCAATATGACCAAGCTCGATTTTATCTTCGCAAAGGCCAAGCTCGCACTCGCACAGAATGCGACCATGCCCCTTTTCAATAACCGGCGCTATATCAAGATCAACAAGGGGCGTCATCCCCTGATCGACCCTAAGAAAGTCGTTCCGATCGACCTCTCGCTCGGCGAAGAATACGATCTGATCATTATCACAGGTCCCAATACAGGCGGTAAGACCGTCACACTCAAGACGGTCGGCCTATTTGAACTGATGGGTATGGCGGGCCTGCATATTCCCGCGGGAGACCGGAGTGAGCTCGCCCTCTTCTCCGACGTCTTTGCAGATATCGGAGACGAGCAGAGTATTGAACAGAGTCTCTCTACCTTCTCCTCTCATATGACTACGATCGTCGATATCTTCGGACAGCTAAGTGAGAACTGTCTCTGCCTGTTCGATGAGCTCGGCGCGGGCACCGACCCCACGGAAGGCGCAGCGCTGGCAATTTCGATCTTAAATTACCTGCATGAGCGCGGCATTCGCGCCATTGCGACCACACACTACAGTGAGCTCAAGGTCTATGCCATGAACACGCCCGGCGTCACCAACGCAAGCTGCGAGTTCAATGTGGAAACGCTTCAGCCCACTTACAGGCTGCTCATCGGCGTCCCCGGAAAGTCCAATGCGTTTGCGATTTCCAAGAAACTAGGCCTTCCCGATACGATCATCGACGCGGCCCGCGAACAGCTCAGCCAGGAAACCCAGAATATGGAAGATATTCTGGCAGACCTCGAGGAGAAGCGGATCCGGATCCAAAGGGAGCAGGACGAGATCACGACGCTTAGGGAATCCATTGCCCGGGAACAGAAGCAGATCCGCAATAAGGAGAAGCAGCTGGAGGACCGCCGGCAGAAGATTCTGGAAAAAGCCAATGAAGAAGCCAGGGATATTTTGGCCGACGCCAAGAAGACAGCGGACGCGGCAATCTCGGAACTGAGAAAAACGGGACGCGGCGGCGATATGGCCTCTATGGAGAGGACCAGAAGCAAACTGCGCGAGCAGGTCTCCAAGAAGAACGAGAAACTAAAACGGCAGGAGGAGGAACAGCCCCGCGGAAAGCTCAGGGCCTCCGATCTCCACGTCGGCGACAAGGTTCGCGTGATCTCTATGGGTCTTACCGGCATTGCGACGGCCCTTCCGGATTCCAATGGCAAAGTCTCCGTTCGCTGCGGCATTATGAATTCCAAGGTCCTGCTCAGCGACCTTGCTCTGATCGAGGAGGACGCATTTGGCAATCCCGTGAAGAAGAATGCAAGAAGCAGCATGAAGAAGGCGTTTGAAAGCGCCGGCGGCGCGGGCAATAAGCAAAGAGACCTCGATTTCTCCCGCAATCAGTCGATTTCTCCCGAGCTCAACCTGCTGGGAAAGACAACGGATGAAGCGCTGAACGAACTCGACAAATACCTCGACGACGCGAGAATGTCCCATCTCTCCAGCGTCCGGATCGTGCACGGCAAGGGAACCGGTGCCCTCAGGAAGGCGGTTCACAACTATCTTCGCAAGCAGAAATGGGTCAAAAACTACAGACTCGGTGATTTTGGCGAAGGCGACGCAGGCGTCACGATCGTACAGCTCCAGTAGTAAAAGGAGGCATTATATATGGCAGCAGCCAAACAGAAAATTCTGATCGTCGATGACGATTCCAATATCGCGGACCTCATCAGTCTCTACCTGATGAAGGAATGCTACGAGACCCGGATCGTGGGGGACGGCGAAGCCGCCCTTGCGGCTGTCAGCGCCTTTGAACCGGATCTGATCCTGCTCGACCTTATGCTTCCGGGCATGGACGGCTATCAGGTGTGCCGGGAGGTGCGTTCCTCCAAAGATACCCCGATCATCATGCTCTCCGCCAAAGGGGAGATTTTTGACAAAGTACTGGGCCTTGAGATGGGCGCCGACGACTACATGGAAAAGCCATTTGACTCCAAGGAGCTGGTGGCCAGAGTCAAGGCGGTTCTTCGCCGCTATCACAAGCAGCAGAACGTGGCTGTCGCGAAGTCCAATGATAAGATCGTCGCCTATCCGGATCTGACCATCAACCTGACCAATTATTCGGTCACCTACATGGGCGAGCCAATCGATATGCCTCCCAAGGAACTGGAGCTTTTGTACTGCCTGGCCTCCAATCCGGGACGCGTCTTTACAAGAGAACAGCTTCTGGATCAGATCTGGGGCTACGAATATGTGGGAGACACAAGAACGGTTGACGTACATATCAAGAGAATTCGCGAAAAGCTCCATGACAACGAGAACTTTAAGATCTCTACAATCTGGGGCATCGGCTATAAATTCGAGACAAGTGCAGTGAACAGATAAGATCTGCGGCAGGGCAGGCGGAATATGAGAAAAACACTCTATTTAAAGTTCATATTGGCCTACATTCTGTTCGCCTTCTTCGGCTTTTTCACAGTGGCGACTTTTGTCTCGCGGCTCACCTACGAGTACTGCCTTCGCAATACGTCGAGGGATATGTACCGCGAAGCGTCCCGTATTGCCGACACCTATGCCGTAGACCTGTATAATTCCGAGATCTCGCTCGATACAGTGCAGAAACAGATGGAGTCCCTCTCCTATTTCATGGACACGGAGATTTGGATCATCAACCCCTCCGGGCGCATGGTCGTCAATTCCGCGAGCGCGCCGGATCCGGAGCAGGAAATTGTGGTAGAGGGATTTGATCCGACTGTGACGCAGAAGAATTACTACACGAGAGGCACGTTTTTTGACTCCTTTGAAGAGGAGAAGCTGAGCGTCATCGCGCCGATCATCAACAACTACAAGACCAGGGGCTATGTCATCATCCACAAGTCTGCGGCACAGATTGACGAGGACGCCAACAGTATGCTCAACATCTCCTATTTGATGCTGATCGTCATCCTGTTCCTGTCCCTGATCATCCTGATCTTCTTCACCGAGGTCGTCTACCGGCCTCTTCGAAGGATCATCGCGGCGACGGAGCAATATGCGTCCGGCAATATGCACTATGAGCTGAACGTGGAGGGCGAAGACGAGATGGGCTATCTTGCCGCGTCCCTCGGCTATATGGCCCGGACGATGGCGACCTTTGAGGACGACCAGAAAAAGTTCATCGCCAACGTCTCCCACGACTTCCGCTCGCCCCTGACTTCCATCCGGGGCTTTCTGGAAGCGATGCTGGACGGCACGATCCCGCCGGAAATGCACGAACACTATCTCGGCGTCGTCCTCAATGAGACCGAGCGCCTCACCAAGCTGACCAACAGCCTTCTGACCCTCAACAATCTCAATACCCGGGGAATGATCCTGCAGATGACCGACTGGAATATCAACGACGTGATCCGCAAAGTGGCAGCTTCCTTCGAGCAGGTCTGCAGGGGAAAGAACATTCGGATCCATCTGATCTTGTCCGGCGAGATTCTCTATGTGCAAGCCGACATGGACAAAATACAGCAGGTCCTCTACAATCTCGTCGACAACGCGATCAAATTCAGCAGCAGTAACTCGGAGATCGAGATCGAGACGACGGAGAAGGGCGGCAAAGTCTTTGTCAGCGTCAAAGACAGCGGCATCGGTATTCCCAAAGAGGACCAGAACCAGATCTGGGAGCGCTTTTATAAGAGCGACCTGTCCCGCGGCAAGGATAAAAAAGGGACAGGCCTTGGCCTGTCCATAGTACGTGAGATCATCCGCGCGCACGGCGAGAACATCAGTCTTGTCAGCACGCAGGGCGTAGGCAGTAAGTTTACCTTTACGCTGCGCAGGTCCGATCGCAACGACGAACTGGACGACGATGATCTATAATCAACTATAAAGATCCGCTTAGCGCTGCTCCTTCCAGTGGAGTCTGTGCAGTTCTCCATTCCTCTCAAGCGAAACAAACGCCTGCTGGCGTAGTGCCTCATAGAGCACAATCGCAACCGAGTTGGAAAGATTCAGACTCCTGTATCCTTCCAACATGGGAATGCGGATGCAGCGCTCCTCATTTTCGACCAGGATTTCCTCGGGAATCCCGGCGCTCTCCTTGCCGAACATAATATAATCGTCCGGCCCATAAGAAACGTCTGTATATGTCTGGTGCGCCTTGGTTGTGGCGTACCAGATTTTTGCATTCGGATTCATGGTCAGGAAAGTCTCATAGTCCTTATAGGTGTGGACGTCGAGATCCTTCCAGTAGTCCAGTCCGGACCTGCGGATCTGCTTCTCCGTGATCTCGAATCCGAGCGGTTCGATCAGATGAAGGGACGTTCCTGTCACAACACAGGAACGCCCGATATTTCCGGTATTGCCGGGGATTTCCGGCTCATGCAAAACAATATGCATTACAAGTAAAACTTCCTTTGGTCTATATTTTGACCCATTTGCGGATCAATTCTTCTGTTCGCGCAGTCTCTTTACGAATTTGGAAAGTCTGCCGAGTGCCTCTCTCAGATTCTCGATTGAGTACGCATACGAGATTCTCAGGTATCCCTCTCCGCTATCTCCGAAAGCTGTGCCGGGAACGATCGCCACTTTCTCTTCCTGCAGCAGTCTCGCCGCGAAATCTTCGCTGCTCATACCAAATTCCTTGATGCAGGGGAATACATAAAAGGCGCCCTGGGGCTCGAAGCAGGGAAGGTTCATGCCTGCGAGTTTGTGCATGACGAAGCGCCTTCTCTGGTTGTAGGACTCTCTCATCTGCGCCACATCGTCGTCGCCGTTTCGAAGCGCCTCGATGGCCGCGTACTGGCTGGTCGTCGGCGCGCACATGATCGCATACTGATGAATCTTGGTCATCTGTGCCAAAATCTCCCTGGGACCGCATGCATATCCCATTCTCCAGCCAGTCATCGCATAGGCCTTGGAGAAGCCGTTTACCAGAATGGTTCTCTCCTTCATGCCGGGCAGAGAGGCGATCGACACATGTTTGCCGGAATAGGTCAGCTCTCCATAAATCTCATCCGAGAGGACATACAGATCGTTCTCGATGATGATTTCCGCAATCGCTTCCAGATCGCTCTTCTCCATCACCGCGCCCGTCGGGTTATTGGGATAGGGAAGCACCAGAATCTTGGATCTGGGCGTGATCGCCGCGCGCAGCTCCTCGGGTTTGAGCCGGAACTCATTCTCATTCTTGAGCGGAATGACGACCGGTACAGCGTCCGCAAGGATCGCGCAGGGCTCATAGGATACATAGGAGGGCTGCGGGATCAGAACCTCGTCTCCCTCATTGATCATCGCGCGGAACATCAGATCGATGGCTTCTGAACCGCCAACCGTGATCAGGATTTCACCGATGGGATCATAGGTAATGCCCTGTGACCGCTTCAGATATGCTGCGATTTCTTCCCGGAGCTCTTTGAGTCCCGAGTTGGACGTATAGAACGTGCGTCCCTTTTCCAGTGAATAAATGCCTTCGTCGCGGATGTGCCAGGGCGTGTCAAAATCCGGCTCGCCGACGCCAAGTGAAATGGCGTCCTCCATCTCGCTGACAAGGTCAAAAAATTTACGAATGCCGGAGGGACGAAGACCGACTGTCTTGTCCGCCAGCAGTTTTTCCTGTTTGCTCATAAAATCATCCCTTTCCCGAAGATTGTATTCTGATCATAGATTCCTTCAGATTTCCTCAGGGAGTAATGATTTCTCTCTGATCCTCATATTTTCTGGCCATGATCGTGCCGTGATCCTTATACTTTTTCAGGATAAAGTGCGTGGCCGTGCTGATGACCGTATCCAGTGTGGAAAGCTTACTGGACACAAAACGGGATACTTCCTTGAGGGACTTGCCTTCTAACGTGACCAGAAGATCATAACCGCCGGAAATCAGGTATACAGAATTGACTTCCGGATACTTGTAAATTCTCTCGGCAATATCATCGAATCCCTTGCCTCTCTGGGGTGTGACGCGCACTTCGATCAGTGCAGTCACCTTGTCGATATCGGTCTTATCCCAGTCGATCATGGTGTGATACCCGCAGATGATTCCCTTCTCTTCCATGCTCTGCAGCGCATTGATGATATCGATTTCCTCTGTTCCCAGTACAACGGCCACTTCTCTTGTGGAGACACGGCTGTTCTTCTCAATGATTCCCAATACTTTTTCTTCCAGCATATTCATATGCGTTCCTCCAAATTCATATACCACGTTTGGTACTTATTGCATGATTTTTAATAATTCATCCGGCTGCGGCAGATCCAGATACCGGATCTCGTCCTCATTCCGCAGTATTTTGTCACGGTCCTCGCTGAGTTCTCCGATCCGGGCAGCGGGAATCCCGTTTTCCTCCAGCTTTTCAATGAGGGAATCCGCGTCCCTTGTCACCGCAAGGAGACTTCCGCCGGACCTTAGCCTGTATGGATCGATGTCATAGTGATTGGCAAATTCAATCGTCTCCTGCAGGACCGGTATATCCATTAGATCGACAACGAAGCCTCGCTTTGCTTTTACAAAGAGCCTCCAGAGCGCCGCATAAATGCCGCCCTCAGACAGGTCTACCAGAAACTTCGCGCCGTTTAGGGCGCAGATCTGCGCCTCTCTACGAACGCTGAGATGCCTCTCAAGTCCCCGCATCCGCATCAGGATCGTCTCCGGAAATACCTCTTGCAGTTCTTCCCTGTCCCGGGCCAAAATACTGCTGCCTTCCATACCCGCCCATTTGGTCAGTATGATCTGGTCCGCGCCGCTATCATTTGGCTCGACCCGTTTCATTTTTTGATCCATAGAAGAGCCTGTACAGGCCCCGATCACGACAGGTCTTGTCACCGCGCTTGTCACTTCGGTGTGACCTCCCTCGATTACGAGATGCTCATCACTGCACACACGGCAGATCTGATCCATAATCTCTCTGAGCACAGACTCCTCTGTGCCGGGCGGCAAAAGAATGACCGAACGAAAGCTTTCCGGTACAAACTTCTCTGCGGACAACGCGTTGATTGCCGCATACACAGCCAGTTCACCGATCTGTGAGACAGGGTATGTGATCGGATCCGCACTCATGGTGATCCGTCTTCCTTTACGCCCTGCTGCGTTTATTCTTTTAATAATAGACCGGTCAAGCGTGTTCTCACCGGCCTTTCCAACTCTGAGTTTCATACTGTATCGCAATAATTCGTGATTGTAGTTATTTACCGTCCCTCCGGAGAGTGCTTTCCGTCAGGACATGACTGCAAGCAGCGGCACGATCATTGCCAGTACAAGGATGCCGGCCAGAATGCTTGCCGCAATCCGTTTGACCTTCGTACTTCTAAAATTCATACAATTGGACCTCCATGAAAATGCAGCACCTTCCATTCTCAAATACTATGCACTCCGTATCTTGACATACCGAAGCGCTTCGCACTCTGTTCCGGGTGCTGATAATTACAGTAAATTATAAATGGTTCTATATTTCTTTGCAAGACAACGCAGAATTGTAGTATGATTGCTTGTATCCGGCGAATGCACAGGCCGGATCAAAGGAGCCGTACTACTATGAATAATAAACTGACACGCAAAGATATCGAGGAGATGCAGGCGGAGATCGACCACCGCAAACTGGTGGAGAGACCCAAGCTTCTCGAAGAAGTCAAGGAGACAAGAGCGCAGGGCGATCTGAGCGAGAACTTCGAATATCACGTTGCAAAGAGAGCCAAGAATCAGAATGAGAGCCGCATCCGCTTTCTGGAGAGAATGATCAAGACTGCCAGGATCATCGAAGACGACGCAGCCGACAATGAGGCGGGCATCAACAAGAAAGTGACGCTGTATATACCCGAGGATGACGTCGAAGAAGTCTACGTCATTGTCAGCACCATGCGGCAGGACAGCCTCAAGGGACTCATCAGTGTGGAATCTCCCCTCGGCAAGGCGCTTCTTCACCACAAAGAGGGAGACGTCGTCAATGTCCGCGTCAGCGCCGACTATTCCTACCAGGCTGTGATCCGCAAAGTCGAGGAATCGGAAGAAGCCGAGGAGGCTTCCCTTAGAAATTATTGATCGTGGAAGAACGATGCATCCCCTGCTCGAATTGTCCAGCCTCGATGTATTTCGCCGATAATCGGCGTAAAATCAGACAAAACAGAGGTTGACTTTCGCACTTAAAAGCGTTACACTTTAACTTGCCAAAGCAAAGGAGGACTTTTTTTATGCCTATTACACAGTTTTTGGAACATAATGCGGAAAAATGGCCCAATGATGTCGCGCTTGTTGAACTGAATCCTGATATTAAGGTTCCCAGACTCACGACCTGGAAAGAATATGAACTGATTCAGCCTCTCCACGAAGTGGCAAGCCGCCAGGAAATCACTTGGGCGGTCTTTAATGAGAAGGCAAATCGTGTCGCGAACATGCTGATCGCCCGCGGTATTGTAAAGGGCGACAAGGTCGCGATCCTTCTTATGAACTGCCTGGACTGGCTTCCCATCTATTTTGGAATTCTGAAGACCGGCGCTATCGCAGTACCGCTGAATTTCCGTTACAGCGCCGATGAGATTGAATACTGCGTCAAACTCGCGGAAGCGGACGTTCTGATCTTCGGACCTGAGTTTATCGGCCGTGTCGAGGAGATCGCTGAGAATATCTCCCGCAGAAGACTTCTTCTGTATGATGGACCCGGATGCCCTTCCTTTGCAGAGGATTTCGTAGCGCAGACAGCCAATTACTCCAGCGCAGCGCCCGATGTCAAGGTGACGGATGAAGATTATGGCGCAATCTACTTCTCCTCCGGTACGACAGGATTCCCCAAGGCAATCCTCCACACCCATGCAGGCATCATGCACGCGGCAATTATGGAACAGAAGCACCACGGCCAGCAGAAAGAGGATTGCTTCCTCTGCATCCCGCCCCTCTATCACACAGGTGCCAAGATGCACTGGTTCGGCAGTCTGGTCTCCGGCAGCAAGGCAGTTCTCCTTCGAGGAACAACCCCCGAGACCATTCTCAAGGCAGTCTCTGATGAGCAGTGCACGATTGTATGGCTGCTCGTTCCGTGGGCACAGGATATCCTGGATGCGCTTGATAATGGCAGCATCCGCAAGGAGGATTACAAACTCGATCAGTGGCGTCTCATGCATATCGGCGCACAGCCTGTTCCGCCGTCCATGATCAAGCACTGGATGGATTACTTCCCGAACCACCAGTACGACACCAACTACGGTCTCTCCGAGTCCCTCGGACCCGGCTGCGTACATCTGGGCGTGGAGAATATCCACAAGGTAGGCGCCATCGGAAAACCCGGCTACAAGTGGGAATGCAAGATCGTCGACGAGCACAGACAGACCGTTGCCCGTGGTGAAGTCGGCGAGCTCGCCGTCAAGGGTCCCGGCGTCATGGTATGCTACTACAACAATCCGGAGGCCACCAAAGAGGTCATGGATGATGAGAAGTGGCTCTACACCGGCGATATGGCAATCGAGGATGAAGATGGTTTCATCTTCCTGGTAGACCGCAAGAAGGACGTCATTATCTCCGGCGGTGAGAACCTCTATCCCGTACAGATTGAAGATTTCCTTCATACCTTCGAACCCATCAATGACGTCGCCGTAATCGGTCTTCCCGACAAGCGTCTCGGTGAGATTGCCACAGCGATCATCCAGCTCAAGGACGGCTATACCTGCACGGAAGAAGAAGTCAACGATTTCTGCAGAAAGCTTCCCCGCTATAAGAGGCCCCGCAAAATCATCTTTGCCGAAGTTCCGAGAAATCCCACCGGCAAGATTGAGAAGCCCAAGCTTCGCGAACAGTATGGAGCGGCGTTCCTTGTAGCTTCTGAAAACGAAGTAAACAAATAAAGCCTTTGAAAGCAACATAAAAAGGTGCTGTCACATTAAGAATAATCTTACTGTGGCAGCACCTTTTTATTACCTTCAATTACCTTTATTATTTTGTTTCTTTTTCCTACGCCTTCTCGCTCTTCTCCTTCTGCGGTTAAGGTACGCGATATAAGAGAAGATGAAGATCACCACAATCAGCACAGAGGACACGATGATGATCAAAAACAGAAGCGCGGGCACATCTAAGAATACCGTTCCGTTGGAGCCGCTGTGGAAGATGCCCTTGAAGAAATACTTGATTCCGTCGAGGAAGCTCTTATTCTCGGAATAATGTGCTGTGCCATATGTCTCCGGTTCCTGTTCGGCAGCAATTTCAGACGTCATGCCGGCGGTCGCTCCGGTGATCGCGCTCTCATTGTCCGCGCCGGGAATCGTGCCTGTAAAGAGGATGTCCGTCTGTCCCACAGACCAGTCGCCGACCTTGTACTGAATCGTACCGATCACTTTTTTGTCATCCGCTTCTGTAGAGCCGGATGCGCTGCTCTCCTTGACTGCTTCCTCCGCCTTCGCGTCATCCGATACCACTTCGGAAGTCAGGCTGTCAAACGATACCTCTTTGGGAATGCACACATACCCCTTTCCGGAAATCGTAAAGGGAATGGAATTACTTCCGTAGATATCCTTGCCAAGACGCATGAAACCGGGGTTGTTGATCGTATACTGCTTCTCATAATCCGAGATTTTGAGTTTACTGAAGTTATTGAACCCGTAATCAAACAACTCAATCGTGTCATAGAACTGGTTGGGCGACTCCTCCATGAGGATCACGCAGATGAGCTTCATGCCGTCTCTCTCCGCGCACGTCACAAGCGTCTGCCTGGCCATTTCCACATAGCCGGTCTTGCCGCCGACAATTCCTTCGTATTCGATCTCGCCGTTGATCAGCTTGTGCTTATTAAAGAGCGTAAACTCTTCCGGCTGCCATTCAGAGGATTCCATAAAATAGGTGGGCGAATTGGCAATCTTGCAGAGTTCTTCATGAGAGAAGAATTCTCTGGAAATCAGGGCCATATCATAGGCGCTTGTATAGTGCTCTTCATTAAACAAACCGTGCGCATTGACAAAGTGGGAATCCTGACAGCCGAGCTTTTTTGCTCTCGCATTCATCATATCCGCGAATTTGTCCAGAGAACCGCCCATTTTTTCAGCAAGGCCCGCTGCCACTTCGTTGGCGGAAGCGACGAACAGCGCATACAAACTCTGCTCTACTGTGAGTGCCTCCCCCGGATCGATTCCAATGCTGGAACTGCCGAACTCAATGCTGTACACTGCCGTCTCTGAGAACTCCACCTTATCGTTCATCTTGAGATTCTCGTAGGCCAGAAGTCCTGTCAGCACCTTGGTAATACTGGCGGGATACAGATGCTCATGTATATTCTTGGCATAGAGAATGGTCCCGGTCTCCGCTTCCATCAAAATAGCGCCTTCCGCCCCGATCTTGGGTCCTTCCGGCCACCCTTCGATCTGATCGGACTGGATTTCCTCGTTCTTGCGCTCTTCTGCCTGCGCGTAATAATCGGGTTCGCCACCGCCCTCATTTTCTGCGGCCAAAACAGGAATCTGCACTGCTGAAATACTGATCATACCGCATAACAGCATTGCCAGTAATCGCATCATATACTTTCTCATATTCCAAGTTCCTTCCTTCACGATACATCTCCCTGCAGGCTGTATAAGCCCTGACAGAGTCACCTTCCGAGTATGTATTTACAGATTGGATTTCCCTTTGCCGAAAACCGCTCCTCATACTCTGTCATAATATTTCCTTCATTCATAACCGGATCGCTATGCAGATCGTAGGTGATCGCAAGAATCTTAAATCCGCCGGCCTCCACTTCTTCTACTGCAAAATCAAACAGCGCTCTGTTGTCCGTCTTAAATTCGATCGTTCCGTCCGGCGTCAGGATCTGCGCGAACCTGCGAAGAAATTCTTTACTGGGCAGTCTTCTCTTGGCGTGGCGATCTTTGGGCCAGGGATCTGAAAAGTTCAAATAAATCCTGTCCACTTCCCCTTCTGCAAAATATTCACAGATCAGCTCGGCGTCTCCTCTTATAAAGAGCAGGTTCTGCGCCTGAGATTCATCCAGTTTGTCCAGTGCTCTGATGAGTACACTGGAATACTTCTCAATTCCCACATAGTTGATATCTGGATTTTCCACAGCCAGCTGATTGATAAATTTCCCTTTTCCGGTACCGATTTCCAAATGAATGGGATGATCGTTTCCAAATCTCTCTCTCCATTTTCCTTTCAGAGAAGAGGGATCCTGTACGATCCACTGACTCTCTGCAATTGTCTCTCTCGCGCCCGGAATATTTCTAAGCCTCATGTATATGTCTCTCCTTTTTGAAATCGAATTTCATTCTACCATATTTTGAAGCCTCTTTCGTACTTTTCTGTTATAATCTCTATAATTAAGAGAGGATTCACTGTATGAAATTACAATCAAAGCATATCATGATTCCTATTTTGGCCCTGTTTTTGGCTGTCTTCGCAGCAGGATGCAGTAAAGGACAGAACAAGGATGTGAGCATTTCGCTCACGGCGCTCGACGGCGCCGATCCTGCATCCTCTGACGCGCTGTTTCCCCGCTTTGTGACCAAAGACGAGGCGACGCAGAAAAAGCTGGACAAACTCAACAAAGAGGTCGACAGGATTCAAAAGGAATATGAGAAACGAACCGAAAAAGGCAAGGTCTTCATCGTCCATACCTATGTGAGCGACGTAAAGAAGATTCCCCAGTGCACCATTCTGTGGTATGAAGAACATTCGATCTTACATGATGATTACAATCTGACCACACTGGCCTACAATACCGTAAGCGGCGAGATCATGATGAGTAAGGAAGCCCTGAACTCTATGCAGATCGACGGGATCACGCTCAGTACCAACGTCGGACGACTCTATCAGGATCTCCGGCTCCCAGGTAAACTCAAAGAGACCGAGATGCAGGGGTTTGAGACCGATGAAAGTGGAACCGTGACGCGCATTTATATGAAGCTCATAATCGAGATCGAGGATCCGGAGGAAGAAGGGGACACCACCGAGGAGATGCATTTTTACTGTTATAGCGTGCAGGATGAAACGCTTGTCCCTCTATCAGAAATCGGCTATGAATTTAAATAGCGAACATAATACAGAAAGATAAAAGGAAGCCTCGTCCGAGACTTCCTTTTTAATATCACTGAATCGATATAACCTTGTAATCCTGCTCCTCGACAGCCCTTCGGATGTCATCGTCTGCGATTTTCCTGTCATAAGAGACTACTGCAAGGTTCTTTTTCAGATTCACCTTGGCGACTGCGCCGTCGATCCGGTTGATCGCTCTCTCGACACGATTCTTACAGTTCTCGCAGTGCATACCCTCAATGTAAACCGTCTTCTCACCGATTTTAGTGCCTTCCAGCGTCTTGTTGTCGGGCAGCACCGTTCCTCCAGTATCGCAGCATCCTCCTTCTCCTTTGAAATGGCCGATGCTGTTTTTGAGTGCAAACCCAACGATCACAAGGACGATCAAAAGGACAATCAATGTACTGGTATTCAAGCTTCCATCACCTCTTACTGACTTTTTATTACTTCTTTTTGGCCTTAAACCGTTCGGGAACCTCTATATTCGAGCAGCTGCCTGTGCAGCCCGGGCAGTTCATGCCGCAGGATTTGATTCCTTTTCTTCGATCATGCATGATCTTTCTGATATCCAATACAATGATGACAGCCAGGATCAGACTGACCACGATCGTACCCATATTTGCGGTAAGCCACTCCATGCTCTCACCTCCTGTTCATAGCCGGCACTGCGAGCCGCGCGCATGTGCATCTATTTATGAATATGCCAAAATACAGTTTTATCATGACAGTATTTTGACATATTCTCCTAATAAACGTCAACTAACGTCAAATCTTGAGTGCTGCTGTATTGAGCCTGGTCGCCTCTTTATACGGTCTAAAGAGCATATACAATGTGCCGGCAAGGACAACCAGTGCGGCAACAAGACCGATGGGATGCATATTTCCTGTCAGCGCGCTGCCAATCTGGTAAATGACGAGGGACGCCAGATACGCGAATCCGCACTGATAACCAATTGCGAACCAGGTCCACTTGGCGCTGTTCATCTCTCTCTTGATGGCGCCGATGGCTGCAAAGCAAGGCGCGCACAGAAGGTTGAATACCAGGAAACTGTAGCCGGCCAGTGCGGACATATCTGCCTGCAGATTGGCCCAGATTTCTTCACCCATTTCCGATACTTCGCCGTATTTGTAGAGAATACCAAACGTACCTACAACATTTTCCTTGGCGATCAGACCTGTGACCGCTGCCACGGCAGGCTTCCAGGAACCCCAGCCAAGAGGTGCAAAAATCCATGCAACCATATTTCCGAGCGCCGCAAGAATGGAGTGCTCCATGAAGTCTTCTTCCGGAAGCATCATGAAGGAACCCTCATAGAAACCAAAGCTGGACATGAACCATACAAGGATGGTTGCCAGAAGAATAACGGTTCCCGCTTTTTTGACGAACGAAGAGGCTCTCTCCCAAACGCTGTGGAAAACGCTGGAAAGTGTAGGAATATGATAAGCAGGAAGCTCCATAACAAAAGGTGCGGGATCACCTGCAAACATCTTCGTTTTCTTTAAAATGATACCGGACATAACGATTGCGGCAATACCTACTACATAGGCGCTCCAGCCAATCAGAGCGCTGTTGCCAAACAGGGCGCCTGCAATCAGACCGATGATAGGAAGCTTAGCGCCGCAGGGAATGAACGTCGTCGTCATGATCGTCATACGGCGGTCTCTCTCATTCTCGATCGTACGGGAAGCCATAACGCCGGGAACGCCGCAGCCGGTACCGACCATCATAGGAATGAAGGACTTTCCGGACAGGCCGAATCTTCTGAAAATACGGTCCATAATGAACGCGATTCTTGCCATATAGCCGCATCCCTCAAGGAATGCAAGGCAAATGAACAGAACGATCATCTGGGGAAGGAAGCCGAGAACGGCGCCGACGCCGGCCACAATACCATCAAGAATCAGGCCATTCAGCCAATCTGCCGTACCGATGCTCTCAAGGAATCCTCCTACGGCACCGGGAACGATTTCACCAAAGAGAACGTCATTGACCCAATCTGTTCCCATCGTGCCGATCGTATTGATGGCCAGATAGTAGACCACCCACATGACAAGAAGGAAAATCGGGATTGCCGCGAAGCGGTTGGTCACAATGCGGTCGATCCGGTCGGAGATGGTCATACTGCCTGCATTCTTTTTGACATAGCTGCCGCTCAGAATATTCGCAATGTAGTCGTATCTCTCGTTGGTGATGATGCTCTCAGAGTCGTCGTCAAGAGCGGTCTCCGCTTCCGAGATGATCTTCTCTGCCGCCTCTTTGTCATAAGAAATCTGTTCGCCGATCTTCTCATCTCTTTCAAAGACCTTGATCTCATACCAGCGCTCTTTGTCCATAGGTACATTACTGAGAACAGAGCGCATACTGGAAAGGATGCCCTCTACTTCACTGCTGAACTTGGGAGGAACGGGCGCTATTTTCTTCTTGGCCGCATCGATGGCCGCCTGGGCGACAAGATCGATGCCTTTTCCCTTCAGGGCAGAAATCTCAATGATTGGAATGCCAAGATGATCCGACAGGGATTTTACATCGATATGGTCGCCGTTCTTTTCAATGATGTCCATCATATTGAGTGCGACGACAACCGGAATGCCGAGTTCCATGCACTGCGTCGTCAGGTAAAGATTTCTCTCGAGGTTGGTCGCATCTACGATATTGAGGATTGCATCCGGCTTTTCCTTTAACAGATAATTTCTTGCAACAACTTCTTCCAGTGTATACGGAGACAGAGAATAGATGCCGGGAAGGTCTGTAATAATGACGTCCTTCTGTTTTCTGTATCTGCCTTCTTTTTTCTCAACGGTTACACCCGGCCAGTTACCGACGTACTGCGTCGCACCGGTCAGTGCATTGAATAATGTTGTTTTACCGCAGTTGGGGTTTCCCGCAAGTGCAATTGTTATACTCATTGATTTTTTCCCTCTTTTCTGTTCATTATTTCGTATTTCTATTTCGTATTTATAGCTGTATTCATAAATACGAGGCTTATAATCTCTGATCTGTGTTCGATGCTCAGTCTGCAATTTCCACCATCTCGGCGTCTGCTCTTCTGACTGTGAGCTCATATCCTCTGACGTTGACTTCCACAGGATCGCCCAGAGGCGCTACCTTGCGGACAAAAATCTCTGCCCCTCTGGTAATTCCCATATCCATGATCCTTCTCTTCACGGCCCCTGTTCCATGGAGCTTTACGACCTTGACTGTCTCGCCGACTTGAACATCCTTTAATGTTCTCATTTACTGTTTCCTCCTCTTTTCTATTGATCATTGCCTTTGAAGAACTATGATTCAAGAACTATGATTCAATTTCTATGATTCTTGTTTAAACCATGATCCTTCTGGCAAGAACATCGCTGATCCCGACTCGCACGTTTTTGACATTGACGATCACGCTGCCGTTGTTGACAGAAATCAGTGTGACCTTGGCGCCGGGAACAAATCCCATTGATGAAAGGTGCGTTCTCACTTCGTCATTGCCGCCAATCTTTCTGATTTCATATTCACATCCTGCATCTCCGAGTACTAAAGGCATCATATATGTATCCTCTCCTTATGGTGCAAAAAATTAATGTCAAGTTATATATCATTAACTTCATACTATTATAGCAATGAATCGCGTTAGTGTTAATAAACACAATTAGACAAACTTAACTCAAATTAGACACATAAAACTTAGTTAAGATTGACAAATTATATAAAATGCAAACGAAAAGCCTCGCATTATTACCAATGCGAGGCTTTGATTTTTGTCTATTATTTACAAATTATACTTTTTACTGTTCTGCAGACTCTGTATCCTGGTCCTGTCCTTCCACGTCGTTGTCGCGAACCTTAGCAATCTGTACGACCTTGACGCCTTCATCGAGGTTCATCATCTTGACGCCCGATGTGATTCTTCCGATTTTCTTGAAATCACATGCGCGGATCTGAATGATAATACCGGCCGAGTTGATCATCATGACTTCATGTTCGTCAGTCACGGCCTTGACGCCGATCAGATATCCTGTCTTGTCGGTGACATTGTAGCACTTGACGCCTTTGCCGCCGCGGTTCTGGACCTTGAATTCAGAAAGATCCGTTCTCTTACCCATACCAAGTTCAGAAGCAAACAAAAGGGAATCGCCCTGGGTATCGATCTGCATGCCGACGATTTCATCATCCGGATCCAGATTCATGCCGATGACGCCCATTGCCGTTCTGCCAAGAGGCCGCACATCCTTCTCCTTAAAGCGGATGCACATACCCTTCTTGGTGACAAGGAATATGTCATTTTCCGAAGTGGTCTGCTTAACTTCGATCAGCTCATCGTCTTCACGCAGACCAATGCCGATGATGCCGCTTCTTCTGATATTGGAATATTCTACGATCGCAGTCTTCTTGATGATTCCTTTCTTGGTGACCATGAAGAGATTGGCGCCCTCATTATAGTAAAGGATCGGAATGATGGCCGTTACCTTCTCGCCCGGATTGAGTTCAAGGAGATTGATAATTGCTGTTCCCCTTGCCGTACGGCTTGCCTCCGGAATCTTGTAGGCCTTCATGCTGTACACACGCCCAAGGCTTGTAAAGAACATGATCGTATCATGGGTTCTTGTCATCAGAAGATCTTCGATGTAATCATTTTCGAGCTTCTGCATGCCCTTGATTCCGCGGCCGCCCCTGTTCTGAACCTTAAAGTTATCGACCGTCATTCTCTTGATATATCCAAGAGACGTCATGGCAATGACTGTATTGGTGTTGGGAATCAGATCCTCCGTAGCAATATCGCTGAAATCCTGCTCGATCTTACTGCGTCTGTCATCACCGTATTTTTCAGCGATCACATTGATTTCTTCCTTGATCACAGTAAGGAGCTTTTTGGGATCGGCGAGGATGGCCTTGAGTTCTGCAATTCTGGCAAGAAGCTCTTCATGCTCCTTCTCCAGCTTTTCTCTTTCCAAACCTGTCAGAGCGCGCAGACGCATATCCACAATGGCCTGTGCCTGCACGTCGTCGAGTCCGAATCGTTCCGTCAGTCTGTTCTTGGCTTCCTGAACGTTGGAGCTCTCGCGGATGATCCGTACGACTTCATCGATATTGTCGAGCGCGATCAACAATCCCTGTAAGATGTGATCTCTCTCTTCGGCCTTGTTCAGGTCATACTTGGTCCTTCTGGTGACGACATCTTCCTGATGACGCAGGTAATAGACCAGCATTTCCTTGAGATTCATGACCTTGGGCTGATTGCCAACCAGTGCCAGCATTGTGATGCCGAAGGTATCCTGCAGCTGCGTGTGCTTATACAGGTGATTTAAGACGATATTGGGGTTGGCGTCGTGACGAAGCTCAATGACCACTCTCATACCTTCGCGGTCCGATTCATCGCGAAGATCGGTGATGCCTTCAATCTTCTTGTTTTTGACAAGCTCTGCAATCTTCTGGATCAGGTTTGCCTTGTTGACAAGATACGGAAGCTCGGTCACAACGATACGGCTCTTGCCGTTGCCCATCGCCTCGATATCCGTGACAGCTCTTGTCACAACCTTGCCTCTGCCGGTCCTGTAGGCCTCTGTGGCGCCTGCTGTGCCCATGATAATACCGCCTGTAGGAAAATCAGGCGCCTTCACAATGGGAAGAAGCTCGTCAATATCCGTATCCCTGTCCTCTTCGACACGGTTATCGATGATCTTTACGACTGCCGCGACAACTTCCCTTAAATTGTGAGGAGGAATATTGGTGGCCATACCGACCGCAATACCGGTCGTTCCATTTACAAGAAGATTGGGAAAACGGCTGGGAAGTACAGAGGGCTCTTTCTCTGTCTCATCAAAGTTGGGGACGAAGTCCACCGTATTCTTGCCGATTTCTGCCAGCATCTCCATGGAGATCTTGGTAAGTCGGGCCTCTGTATAACGCATGGCCGCCGCGCCGTCTCCGTCGACGGAACCAAAGTTTCCGTGTCCGTCAACCAGCGTATAACGCATAGACCAGGGCTGCGCCATATTGACCAGGGATCCGTAGATCGAGCTGTCTCCGTGGGGGTGATATTTACCCATCGTATCACCGACAATACGGGCGCACTTTCTGTGCGGCTTGTCGGGACCGTTGTTCAGTTCGCTCATCGCGTAGAGGATTCTTCTCTGTACCGGCTTGAGACCGTCTCTGACGTCCGGAAGCGCTCTGGACGCAATGACGCTCATCGCATAGTCGATATAAGAAGTTTCCATTGTCTTTTGCAGATCGACTTCTTGTACTCTATCAAAAATAGTTTCTTCCATATCGGGCCTTTCTTACAATCTGCCGTTAAATATCAAGATTCTGTACAAACTTGGCGTTCTCTTCAATGAACTCTCTTCTTGGCTCAACCTTGTCGCCCATCAGGGTTGTGAAGGTGAGATCGACTTCAGACTCTGTCTCTTCATTGATGATGACTCTCTTGAGGATTCTGGTCTCCGGATTCATAGTTGTCTCCCAGAGCTGCTCGGGATCCATCTCTCCAAGACCTTTATATCTCTGGATTCTGTTGTTCTGGTCTCTTCCGACGTCATTCAGGATCTTATTGAGTTCCTCATCGCTGTAGGCGTACCAGACCTTCTTGTTCTTCTCCAGCTTATAGAGCGGAGGCATGGCCAGATACACATGTCCCTGCTTGATCAGTTCCGGCATAAAACGATACAGGAATGTGAGCATCAAAGTATCGATGTGGGCGCCGTCTACATCGGCATCCGTCATGATGATGATCTTATTATAGCGAAGCTTATTGATATCGAATTCATCATGAATGCCTGTTCCGAACGCTGTGATCATGGCCTTGATTTCTTCGTTGGCGTAGATCCTGTCTTCTCTGGCCTTCTCGACATTCAGTATTTTGCCTCTGAGGGGAAGAATTGCCTGGGTCGCACGGCTTCTCGCGGACTTTGCGCTGCCGCCTGCCGAGTCACCCTCTACCAGGAAAATCTCACAGTTCATGGGATCCTTGTCGGAGCAGTCCGCAAGCTTTCCGGGAAGGCTGGCCGTCTCCAGAACGGATTTTCTTCTGGTCAGATCCCTGGCCTTTCTGGCAGCCTCTCTGGCTCTCTGTGCCATGATCGATTTCTCAAGGATTGTCTTGGCGACAGAGGGATTCTGCTCCAGGAAGTAGGTCAGCTGCTCGGAAACAATACTGTCCGTAGCGCCTCTTGCCTCCATGTTGCCGAGTTTCTGCTTGGTCTGTCCCTCAAACTGTGGATCCTCGATCTTAATAGAAATGATCGCGGTAATTCCTTCTCTGATATCATCGCCGGACAGATTCTGGTCGCTGTCCTTGAGGATCTTGTTCTTGCGGCCGTATTCGTTGAACGTCTTTGTCAAAGCATTCCTGAAACCGACAAGATGCATGCCTCCCTCGGGCGTATTGATATTGTTGACGAAGCTGTATTCACTGTCGCCATATGCATCGTTATGCTGGAAAGCCACTTCCACATATACGTTGTTCTTGGTTCCTTCAAAATACAGAATTTCGGGATAGAGGACTGTCTTACTCCGATTCAGATAGGAGACGAATTCCTTGATGCCTCCATCGAAATGGAATGTGTTTTCTCTGGTTTTTCTGGGCTCTTCCCCTTCCGCTGCCGGCTCCACGCGAAGATCTCGAAGCGTGATCCGAAGGCCTTTTGTCAAAAAGGCCATCTCTCTCATACGCTGCTTGAGAATATCATAGTCAAATACAGTCGTTTCCTTGAACATGATCGGATCCGGCATAAAAGTAACCTTGGATCCTGTATCCTCCGGATCACAGGTCCCGATTTTTTCAAGCGGTACAGTCGTAGCGCCTCTTGAAAATCTCTGGTGATAAATGACGCCTCCCTGCTTGATCTCTACATCTAGCCATTCAGAGAGCGCATTAACAACAGAAGCGCCTACGCCGTGAAGACCTCCTGATACCTTGTAACCGCCGCCGCCGAACTTGCCGCCTGCGTGAAGCTCCGTAAACACCAGATCGACAGCGTTTCTTCCGGTCTTGTGGTTAATACCAACGGGAATTCCTCGTCCGTTATCTGCGACTGTCACGCTTCCATCCGCATTGATCGTCACTTCGATATGGGTACAGAAACCTGCCAGCGCTTCATCCACAGAATTATCCACAATCTCATACACCAGGTGGTGAAGTCCCCTGGAGGAGGTCGTTCCGATGTACATACCGGGTCTCTTGCGGACTGCCTCGAGTCCCTCGAGCACCTGAATATTATCCGCTGTATAATTTCCTACATCCGTCGTGTTCTTCACGTCGTTATCAAAAATATTATTGTCCATTCAGTACTCAGCCTCCTGCCACGTGTCCATTTTCAATCTGATACAGCTGATCTATTTCAAATCTATTGTTCACAAATTCATCCAATCCTGTGCAGGTGATCATTGTCTGGATCCCGCCGATCGTATTCATCAGATAGTTCTGCCTTCGGCTGTCCAGTTCTGACAAAACATCGTCCAACATAAGAACCGGCTTATCACCGATCAGTCTCGTCACAAGTTCAATCTCCGATAACTTCAAAGAGAGCGCGCAGGTCCTCTGTTGTCCCTGGGAACCGAATTTCCGCAGATCAATATCATTTCCCACAAATGAAAAATCATCCCTGTGCGGTCCGACACTTGTCATCTTCAGGTGAATATCTTTTCCTCTGGAATCCTTGAGCCTTGCAGCCAGCTGCTCCTTTTCACAGTTGGGCTCATAGGAAATCAGGAGTCTTTCTCTTCCCCCCGACAGTTTCTCGTGAATCTGTCCTACGATTGCTGCCAGCTCATCAATAAATTCTCTTCTTCTTTCAATAATCCTGGATCCATAAGAGACAAGCTGATCATCCCAAACGTCCAAAGTGTCTGCCAGTTGCGGAAACTGCCAGACATCCTTGAGAAGTTTGTTTCTCTGATCAACGATCTTGTTGTAATGATTCAGATCATGAAGATAGGACGCGTCAAGCTGGCACAGTTCCATATCCATGAAACGGCGCCTCTCGGCCGGTCCGTCCTTGACGATGCTAAGATCTTCCGGCGAAAAGAAGACGATATGCAGAAGGCCGATCAGTTCGGAAGCCTTGCGGATTCTCTGTCCATTAATCGCAATCCCCTTAGTTTTATTCTTTCTAAGGTGCATATCCACCTGATAGTCCAGATCTTTCTTGATCATGACCATGCGGATATGGGCTTCCTCCTGTCCAAACCTGATCAGATCTCTGTCCCTGACGCCTCTGTGAGACCTGGTCGTAGAGATCATATACAAAGATTCCAGAATATTCGTCTTTCCTTGTGCGTTGTCTCCGTAGAATATATTGGTCCCCTCGGAGAAATCCAGATGCAGCGACTCATAATTTCTGAAATTAGAAAGTTCAAGCGACTTTATAATCATATAAGCGTATTACTCCGATGCCCGAACGGTGAAGGTATTGCCCTCCACGGAGACTACGTCTCCGTTTCTGAGCTTCTTCCCGCGTCTGGTCTCTGTCTCTCCGTTGACCAGTACCACGCCATCCTCGATCAGGATCTTGGCTTCGATCCCCGAGGAAGCGATACCCGCAAGCTTCAAAGCCTGCCCGAGTTTAATAAATTCATCTCTGATCTCAAGTTCCATTTTTTGATTTCCAATCTGTCCAACTGTTGATTCTATTGATCCTTGATAGCCCTGTTAATCAATGGTAATAAAGTTAACGGGAAGGATCAGATAGCAGTACGTCTCTTCTGCATCTCTAATAAAGCAGGGCGCCTTGGGGCTCACAAGATAGAGTGTGATTTCTTCTTTGTCGATGGCCCTAAGTGCGTCAATGAGGAACTTAGGATTGAATCCGATGTTCATATCATCGCCATCCTTGGTGATCTCAATGATCTCGTCCATGCTTCCGAGCGTTGTGTTGATCTTGAGTTCCATGCTGTCCTCACCGATCATGATGATCACAGGCTTCTTGTCCTCTTCTTTGACAAGAAGGGTAGCTCTGTCAATACAGCTGAGAAACTCTTTTCTCTGTACAGTCACCCTTGTCTGGTAACTGCTGGAGAGCATCTTGTCGATCCGGTAATATTCTCCCTCGATCAGGCGTGAGACAACGATCGTATCGTCGAACTCAAAGAGCGCGTGTTTGTCTGTGAAATAGATGCTGACAAACTTATCGGTATCGCCGGAGAGGATTTTACTGATCTCGTTCAATGTCTTTCCGGGGACGATGACCTTTCTGTCCTCATAGGAGTTATTCAGTTCCACATTGCGGATGGCGATGCGGTGTCCGTCGAGCGCTACCATTCTGAGCCTGTTGTCCCGAATCTCTAAGAGCTCGCCGGTCATCATACCGCTGCTCTCATTTCCGGATATCGAGAAGATGGTTCTGCTGATCAGATCTCTGAGCGTATACTGAGAAATCCTCACTTCATTCTTTTTCTCAATTTCGGGAAGATAGGAGAAATCCGTTCCGTCCTTGCCAAGAATCGTAAACTTTGCCTTCTGACATGTAATTGTGATCTTCTCTCCTTCTGTGAAGATGATGACATCGTCATCGGGAAGCTTTCTTACAATGCTGGAGAAAATCTGTGCGTCGACAGCAATGATTCCCCTTGAGAGGATCAGTCCGGGAACGACTGTTTCAATTCCCAGTTCCATGTCATTTGCGATCAGTCTTATATTGTTTCCGGATGCATCGATCAGGATGCATTCAAGAATGGACATTGTGGTCTTACTGGGTACCGCTTTGGATACGATCTGTATTCCCTGTGAAAGATACGATTTAGCAATTCTCAGTTCCATATATATTCTTTTCCTTCCCTTGTTTGGTAAGTGGTCATTCCCTGATGCCCTCCCGTGCAGGATAGATAAGATAATATCGTAATCTTCGTATATAGGGCATGTGAAATTGTGGATAACCAATCTTAATTATAGTATTTTCAGCGTTAAATTACAATGAAGCAGTGTGGAAATAACTGCGATTTTGATGTGTAAAATCGATTTTTTGTCCACACGCCAAAATAGGAGTATGTGGGACACCTCAACCCGCCTTAAAACGGAAATTTGGGGCTATCCACACAGATTATGCATAATCCGCAGACTATCCCTGCATAATCCACAGACTTATCCACATTGTCAGGGCTTGATATTGAGCTTTTTGAGAATCACTTCAATATTGCCCCTGAGTTCGTCATTGTCAGAGAGATCATTCTTGATCTTATTGGCGCCGTGCATGATCGTGGAGTGGTCTTTTTTGCCGAGCATCTTGGCAATTGCGTCATAGGTGATATCTGTGTAGTTCTTGCACAGATACATGATGATCTGTCTGGGAACAACGATCTCACTGTCCTTTTTCTGGGACATGACAGCGGCTGCCTTCACGCCGTAGTGATCGCAGACAACGCTCATGATCCTCTCGGGCGTCACGACGTCGTTCTTATCCGGATAGATCATATCCTTCAAAGCTTCCTTGGCGTTTTCAATCGTGATCTCAACATTGTTCAGCCTGGAGTAGGCGTTGATCTTCTTGATGGCGCCCTCGAGTTCTCTGATATTGGACTTAATATTGGTAGCAATGTATTCCAGTACCTGGTCGTCTACCTGGAAGTAGGAATTTTCCACATTCTTTCTGAGGATGGCCATGCGGGTCTCATAGCTCGGCGGCTGGATATCTGCGATCAGTCCCCACTCAAAACGCGAACGGAAGCGTTCATCCAGCGTTTCCATCTCCTTGGGAGGGCGGTCCGAGGAAAGAACAATCTGTTTGCCGGCCTGATGGAGCTCATTAAAGGTATGGAAGAATTCTTCCTGTGTGGATTCTTTACCTATAATAAACTGGATATCATCAATCAGAAGCACGTCCACCGTTCTGTACTTGTCGCGAAGTCTTGCCATGGAAGAGGAGTTACCACTACGGATAGACTCAATTACTTCATTGGTAAACTGCTCCGAAGTGACATAGAGGACGCGCATGTTCGGATTCTGTTCCAATATAAAGTGTCCGATGGAATGCATAAGGTGCGTCTTGCCAAGTCCGGCGCCTCCGTACAGAAACAGAGGATTATAGGTATTGCCCGGAGATTCGGATACGGCCAGACACGCGGAATGCGCAAACATATTGTTGCTTCCGACAATGAACGTATCGAACCGATACTTGGGATGAAGATGGGCGTCCTCGATTTTTGCTCTATAGGAAGCTTTTACCGGCGTCGGTTCACTAGCTGCGGGCGTCTCTTCCTCTTTGTCGAGAATGAACTTGACATCATACTCTTCCCCAAGAAGCTCTGAAATCGTAACTTTGAAAAAGTCACTGTAATTCTTAGAGATATAAGTGAGCTTGAACTGATTGTCAGAAGGAATCCGGATCGTGACAAGATGGTCGCTTATGGAAGCAATCTCAAGATCCTCAATCCATGTCTTATAGGAGATGTTGCTGAGTTCATAGGCGTCACGAATGTGCTCCTTAATATTTTGCCAGCTCTGTTTGATAATTTCGTTGTTCATTCTCTTACCACCACTTTTTTAATATTTGTTATTTAATATTTGGAAGGAGCATTCTTCTTTATATGTACAGTACAACATGTTGTGCTGTCTTTCGTGCACGTATGAAGTGCTCTTATAAATAAGAAGAAACTCTTGTCGGGACAATACCCTGACGTTCTTTATGAAGATTTTTATGACAATCTGGAATGACAGGATTTGAACGGGTGCAGCGCTAAAACCCCATCATGATGTAATGGTTATTTTAATATAAATGTAAAAATTGTTCAAATTTGTCATTTTCAAGAAAAATGTTGATAAGAATGTGGATAACCTTTTTTTTAATAAATATTCAACCTTATGAATTCACCTCAAAAAGAGCCGAAAACAGACTGTTTGTGGATAAAAAAAGCACAAAAAAGGGGGTTATCCACAACATTTCCACAAAATGTGGATATATGGATAGTAACAATGTGGAAATGTGGACAAGTCGGAATGCCCCTATATCTTGTTAAAAAAAATTTTGAAAATCAATATCTAGAGAACCAAAAAAGCTGATAAATAAAGGCTTTTTGGGAAGTTTTTCTTGACCTTGGAGATGAAAATCTATATAATTAGAATGCTGTTTACCACACAGAGCAGCCGATGGCCCGCAGGAGAAACTTCCTGTAAAGATTTCTCTTTATAGGGCGGCGCAATTGGCGCACATCGAAAGCAATATGAATCACGAAGGAAACAACTTGATTAAGGAGGATACTATACATGAAAATGACATATCAGCCCAAGAAAAGACAGCGCTCTAAGGTTCATGGATTCAGATCCAGAATGAGCACACCCGGCGGAAGAAAGGTTCTTGCAGCCAGAAGAGCTAAGGGTAGAAAGAAATTGACCGTTTGACAGACAACTTGAAAGCCGCAGCAATGTGGCTTTCTTTGTTATGTTTAGGGTAAAGCGAGAATGGAATCTCTGAAGAAAAACGAGGATTTCAGCAAGTGCTATCGCACCGGTAAGTCTTACGTCAACCGGGATCTGGTCCTGTATGTGTGTGGCAATGATCTTAATCGGAACAGGATTGGAATTTCGGTCAGTAAGAAGGTGGGAAACAGCGTCGTCAGACATAAGATCACAAGACTGATCAGAGAAAGTTATCGACTGCATGAGCAGATGTTCACTAGTGGTTTGGACATGGTAGTCGTGGCGCGGACCAGGGCCAAGGATGCCGACTATTACAGGATAGAGGGCGCGCTTCTGCATTTGGCGGGAAAGGCTGGAATCTATGATAAAAAATCTCATGATATGGATGATTAAGTTTTACAGAAAGTATCTCTCTCCTTTAAAGAGTACGAAATGTCCATATATTCCCACATGCTCTCAATATGGACTTGAGGCAATTGAGAAATATGGCGCTCTTAAGGGAGGGCTTCTTGCGTTATGGAGAATACTGCGATGTAATCCGTTTTCTCATGGAGGATATGATCCTGTACCCTGAAACTGCCTTTTTATGAATACGGCAGTATTTTGACAAATCCCGAAGGAGGATTCAATGTTTCTTACTAAATCCAACGGAATGATCATCGGACCTATTGCCAGTTTACTGGGAATGTGTATGAACGGCATTTTCTATGTGCTCAATCAGATTGGAATTCCCAATATCGGTTTGTCCATTATCATCATGACCATTCTGATCTACATGGCCATGCTGCCGCTTACGATCAAGCAGCAGAAATTCTCCAAGCTCCAGAGAAAAATGCAGCCGGAGCTCAACAAGATCAACAAAAAGTATGAAAACCGCAAAGATCCCGAGTCCATGCAGAGACAGCAGGATGAGATCAAAGAGGTGTATGGCAAGTACGGCGTCAGCGCGACAGGCAGCTGCGTACAGCTGATCATCCAGATGCCGATCCTTCTTGCTCTGTATCGTGTGTTCTACAATATCCCCGCTTATGTGCCCATGGTCAAGCAGGCTTTCTTCCCTTTGGTAGACAAGCTGATTGCGGCGGATCCTTCCGGTGAATTCCTGCAGTCTACGAATGCAGCCAGATACTTTGTCAAACAATTTGAAAATGAGAGCTTTGTAAACGGCGTCACGGAGTATGTGCAGAATACATTTATCGACGTACTCAATAAGTTCAACAGCGCCGACTGGGCAGCACTGAGTGAAAAGTTCACGGATCTGCAGGGCGACATCACAAATTCTGTGACAAAGCTCACGACCTACAACAACTTCCTCGGTCTGAACATGGCAAACTCTCCTTCCTATCTGTTCAGGGAAGCATTGTCCAATAAGACCTATGCGCTTGTGATCGTATCTTTAATTATTCCGATCCTTGCTGCAGCAACCCAGTATCTGAACGTTGCGCTGATGCCGCAGGCAGCGACACAGGACGGAAACGATCAGATGGCCAACACCATGAAGTCCATGAACGTCATGATGCCTCTGATGTCAGCAGTTTTCTGCTGGAGCCTTCCCAACGGCATGGGTATCTACTGGATCGCAGGTGCGGTAATCCGCTGCATCCAGCAGGTTCTGATCAATAAGCACATCGACAAGATGGATATCGACGCGATGGTCGAGAAGAATCTTGAAAAGATGAAAGAGAAGGAAGCTAAAGAAGGAAAGAAAGACAAGAATCGTGTCTCAAGCAGTGCGATGAGCCAGTATTCTTCTATGAATACCAGAAGAATGAAAGATAAGTCCAGCACAGCAGTCAGCGCGGATTCTGAGAGAAAAGCAGAACAGGCCAGACAGACCAACGGCAAGAAGTATAAGGCCGGCAGTCTTGCATCCAAAGCAAATATGGTCAGCAGTTATAACGAGACGGATACCCGGAGCTCTAAGAAGCAGGGCAAGAAAGGATAAAATATGTCTCAGGAATATATTGAAATCACAGAAAAGACGGTGGACGACGCCATTACCACAGCCTGCCAGAGATTGTCTGTGACCAGCAATCGCCTGGATTATATAGTGGTGCAGAGAGAAAAATCCGGTTTTCTTGGAATCGGCGCAAAGCCTGCAATCATCAAGGCCAGAGTGAAGGACGCAGCGGACGCTACGCAGGCTATTCTGGACGACGTGATCAATAAGGCTGAAAAGAAGATGCAGAAGGATCTTTTTAAAAGCGAAGACAAGAAAGTAGCGGAGAAAGCGCCCGAGCCGGTTAAAAAGAAAGAGGTCAAGGAAGCCAAAAAGGCGGAAAAGACCGAAAAAGCTGAGAAAAAGGAAGCTGAGAAGACCGAAAAGAAAGAAATTAAGGAAAAGGATAAAGAAGCGAAGAAAAACAATAAGAGAAAGAATAAGAAAGCTTCTTCTTCCAAAAAAGAGGTTCCTGCGGAAGCAGACGTAAAGCCTTCGGAAGCACCTGAAGCGGAAGCTGCTGCTCCTGCTCCCAAAAAGAAGGCAGTGATTCCGGATCTGAACGACGAGCAGATCGCGGAAATCAAGAAAAAGGCGCATGAATTCCTTGTAGGTATCTTTGAAACAATGGATATGAGCGTCGAGATCAGCGAGGACTATCAGAAGGATACAGGCATTCTCACTGTTAACATGGAAGGTGAGGATATGGGCGTTCTGATCGGTAAGAGGGGACAGACCCTCGATTCTCTTCAGTATCTGGTATCTCTGGTTGTCAACAAGGGCGTGGACGGCTATGTACATGTCAAGGCGGACACAGAGAATTACAGAGAAAGAAGAAAGAAAACACTGGAAAACCTTGCCAAGAACATTGCGTTCAAGGTTAAGAGGACCAGACAGTCCGTAGCGCTTGAACCCATGAATCCTTATGAGAGAAGGATCATCCACTCCGCACTCCAGAATGAGAAATACATCACTACGTACAGTGAAGGTGAAGAGCCTTACCGCAAGGTCGTGGTAGCCCTCAAGAAGGATGAAAACGGAGAAGAGCTTTTAAAGGAAGAGCGCTTTGAAAAGGGCGGCCGCGGAAGAGGCGGCAGAGGCGGAAGAAATAACCGCGGAGGAAGAAGACGCGACTATAAAGGAAACAGAGAGCGTCGAAATGCTGATTCCGCACAGGAATCGGAATCCCAGGAGTAATCTTCTGCCGCATCTAAAAAGGTATTAATAAAAAAGTACTAATAAAAAGATGAAAACAGAGCCGGTGCACTGCATGAACAGTGCCCGGCTCTTTCTTTTGTGACACAGTAAAAATAAACCACCTGCTCTGCAGGTGGAGGGAAGATCTTTAGATAAAAGAATCCTCCCGTGTTAGATTAATTGTAGGTCTGCAAACCACAAAAAATAAACACGGGAGGTGTG
>Ga0256405_10002610_pt1 | contig 40430 bp, 23 predicted proteins | sample RumenRJG_02DNA_FD_189096 | JGI IMG/M metagenome (GOLD analysis project Ga0256405, IMG submission 189096) | Bovine rumen microbial communities from Lethbridge, Alberta, Canada - RJG_02 | ecosystem: Host-associated > Mammals > Digestive system > Stomach > Rumen | place: Canada: Alberta... | reverse complement strand
CATCAAAGCCCGATTTGTCGAGATGTTTGGGGATGAAAAGAACCTTATGACAATGAGCGATATATGCTCGATTATTACAGATGGCACTCATCAGCCACCTAAGTTTAAAGAAGCTGGGATACCATTTATTTTTGTCTCCAATATTACAGGCGATAGGGTGACTTATGATGCTGAGAAATTCATTGATCAGGATACTTACGATGAGCTGATAAAGCGAACGCCAATAGAGATTGGCGATGTTTTGCTTTCAACGGTTGGTTCATATGGGCATCCAGCAGTAGTGAAATCAGATAAGAAGTTCTTATTTCAGCGACATATAGCCTATCTGAAGCCGAAAAGAGAGGTTATCGATAGTGATTATCTTCATGGAGCTATTCTTTCCCCGGATGCACAACGGCAAATTGAAGAGGGGGTTAAGGGAATTGCTCAAAAGACGTTGAATTTGTCAGAGATTAAGAAAATACGAATTCCTGTGCCTGGTATGAATAGGCAAAAGGAATTCTCAGCTTTCGTCGCCCAAGTCGACAAATCCAAATCTGTTAATGATCGAATAATAGACAGGTTGCAAAAAACAAAAGCATCTCTTATGCAGGAATACTTCGGATAAGCCGGGCACACTGTACCCACCATTATAAAGAATCTTTACCAGGAGGAATGGTCACCATGACAAACTTTGACTTCCTCAAAAGTGAAAACCAATTTGCAGCATTTGCCGATGCCTGCATAGAAGCAGAAAACTCCATATCTGTGAGCCCTGCCCTTTGCGCTCTTGGTGTCCGGAAAAGTGCTGAACTTGCAGTCAAATGGCTTTACTCTGTTGACCGCAGCCTTCGTATGCCATACAAAGATAATTTCTCAGCTCTGGTTTACAATCAGTCCTTCTTAGATACCATCGATGAAGATATTCTGGATCGACTGAAATTCATCATAAAGCTGGGCAATTTCTCCGCGCATACAAGCACAAAGGTCACATACAGAGAGGCTGTGCTCTCACTTGCTAACCTATTTGATTTTGTCGTTTTCATTGATTACTGCTATGGCGAGCACTACGAAGAAAGAACCTTTGACGAATCTCTCCTCGCTGCCGATAATAATCAGCACATTTCATCTGAAGAACTGGATCGTCTTCTGAAGGATCTGGAATCGAAATCAAAAGAGCGGGAACAGATGGCGGAGGAAATGAAGAAACTCCGCGATGAATTGGAAAAGCTCCGTAGGGAAAACGAGCAGAAGCGCCATTATTCTGCCAACGAAAAAACCGAAGCCGAGACAAGAAAAAGCATCATTGACCTCGATATTAAATCAATGGGCTGGACAATCGGCAAGGATTGTATTGAAGAATATCCTGTTGTCGGGATGCCGGACACTCCCACCGGAACCGGCTCCGTCGACTATGTTCTTTTTGCGGACAACCTGAAGCCGCTTGCTGTGATCGAAGCCAAACGCACAACCCGGGATGCAAAAGAGGGCCAGCATCAGGCATACCTGTACGCAAACTGCCTGCAGCAAATGACTGGGTTCCGTCCGCTCATTTTCTACACTAACGGGTATACTACATGGTTATGGGATGATCTGAACTATACCGAGCGGAAGGTGTACTCCGTCTTCTCGAAGAAGGATATCCAGCGAATCATTGACCGGCGCACTCTGCAGAAAGAATTTCGGCAGCTCAATATCAATCCTGAAATCACAGACCGCGACTACCAGAAAGCTGCTATTCAAAGCGTTTGCAGCGACTTCTCCAAGAAAAAACGAAAAGCTCTTCTTGTCATGGCAACAGGAACCGGCAAAACCCGTACTGCCGTTTCCCTCGTGGATGTGCTGCAAGATCATAGATGGATCACAAATATTCTGTTCCTTGCAGACCGTCGCGAACTCGTGAAGCAGGCAAAAAAGGCATTTGTAAAGCACATGCCGAATTTGTCCACCTGCAATCTGCTGGAGCGCGGAGAAGACAAACCTACAGACCGGGCCATTTTCTCCACATACCCGACTATCATGAATGCCATCAATGACGAGAAAACAGATGATGGACAGAAACTCTTCACTCCCGGTCATTTTGATCTGATCATCGTTGATGAGGCCCATCGCAGTATTTTCAAGAAGTACCGGGCTATCTTTGAGTACTTCGATGCGCTGCTTGTAGGCTTGACCGCTACGCCGAAGAAAGATGTCGGCCACAACACATATGATTTCTTCGATCTTGAAGATGATATGCCGACCTATGCCTACGAATATGATCAAGCACGCGACGAAGGCTGGCTGGTTGATTATCACACCATCGAGAAGCTGTATAAGATCCCGACCGAAGGAATCAACTACGATGACCTGACCGATGAACAGAAAGAGGAATATGAGGATTCTTTCGAAGAAGGTGAAGAGATGCCTGATTTCATCGGGAGTACGGACATCGACACCATTGTCTTCAATAAGGACACCACTCGCCGCATTCTGTCAGAGCTGATGGAGAAAGGCATAAAAGTTGAGGGCGGCGACAAACTCGGGAAAACCATTATATTTGCAAAGCGACATAAACACGCGCTCTTTATTGAAGAGCAATTCAATAAACTGTATCCTCAGTATATGGGTAAATTCGCCCGTGTTATAGATAATCAGGTGGATCACTGTGATTCCCTGCTTGATGATTTCAAGGATCCTACAAAGCTGCCACAGATTGCGATCTCCGTGGATATGCTCGATACTGGCATCGATGTGCCAGAAGTCGTAAACCTTGTTTTCTATAAACAGGTTTTCTCCGTGTCCAAGTTCTGGCAGATGTTTGGTCGCGGGACACGACTCTGTGAGGATCTCTTTGGCCCCGGCGATGACAAGAAGGAATTCTATATCTTCGACTACATGGCCAACTTCCAATTCTTCAAGGAGAATCCGCAGGGCAAAGAATCCAGCAGTGATGGCTCTCTTGCAGAGAAAGCCTTCTCCCTGAAAGTCCACACGATTCAGGCCCTGCAGGCAATGGAATATCAGACCGAAGAACTGATACCATTCCGAAAGGCACTGGTTGATGAGCTCTCCTCTTCTGTTGCAGCGCTTAATGTTGATCAGTTCCAGGTTCGTCAGAATCTGGAGTATGTGGAGAAATACTCAAAACCGGAAGCATTCCAGTATCTGGACATTCTGGAAGCCGACCGCGTAATAGCACACCTCGCTGCTCTCATGCCACCGGCTGATGGAGATGAATACGCCAGACGGTTTGACGTAGTGATGTTCCAGATCATTCTGGCAAAACTGGACAACAACACAGACAAGTATAATTCCTATGTCAGAACAGTAAAACGCGCAGCCATGACGCTTGAGCAGAAAGCCACAATCCCGGAGGTCATCGCTGCAAAGGAAACGCTGGCAAGGGCAAAATCAGATACATTCTGGAATACTGCAACCTTGCCGGAGATTGACAAAATCCGTGAAGAAATGCGGGGTCTCATGCATTTCCTGAAGCGCGAAATCCGACACAAGATAATAAACGTCACAGATCAGGTTCTGTTTGAGCGTGAGGGTGAAGAATTCACACAGCCATCAAATCTTGAAAGCTATTATGAACGAGCCCGAAGATACGTGGATGAGAACTATGATGAACCTGCTCTCAATAAACTGAGAAACAATATCCCTCTTGATGAGGAAGATTGGGAAACACTGGAACGTATCTTCTGGAGCGAAGTTGGCACAGCCGAGGAATATAAGCGCGAGATCCATACCGCTGATGATGAGGATATTCCTCTCGGCAAATTTGTCCGTAGCCTCACTGGTCTGGACAAAGCCACTGCTGAACAGGCATTTAACGAATTCCTCGATACCGGCCTATACACGCAGGAACAGATCACTTTCGTGCGATATATCATTGATTGGCTTGTCCAGTATGGCACCCTTGCCCGTCAGGAAATGGCTTATGACGAATTCTCAGGAGGCATGGATGTCACAGAGGTATTTGAGGACAACATTATACTCTTCCAGCGGATCATGACAGTAGTAGACAATATCAATGCCAACGCAATGCCGCTGGCTGCATAGTAAGCACCGACGCTGTCCGGCACAGTCCCGGGCGGCGTCATTTTTATATTATGTAGTTAGTTTTCGCTAACTGTTCCCAAAAAGAAAAGCCAGCCACCGAAGTGACTGACTTCTCTGTTAACCTTGTGTTAAATCAATCTCCGTCTCCTCCACAGCAGTACACCCGCTCCAAGGATCAGGATACTGCCAAGAATTGTGAAGAGCCGTGTACCGGGGCCGCCGGTGTTCGGGAGGGCGACGCCAGGTTCGTTCGGGATTGTGAACTCTGCGTCACCTGTTTCAGTGGCTGCTGTATACTTTACACCAGTTATCGTCCCATCCGTATTGCTAATACTTCCGCCTGATACCGTAAAGGTTACCGGGGTGGAATTCGTAATGACATATCCCGATGGAGGAGAAATCTCCTGCAGTTGATACTGTCCATCAACAAGCCCGGTCAGGGTAATACCCGATGTCGGTACAGTAAATTTGCTTTCAGAATCCAACTCAGGAACGATTTCATTGGACACATTCGTGAATGTACTACTACCGTCTGATCTGTACATCAGTTTAAATACTGCGCCAGCCAGATAGTTCGTACTGTTTTCAGCATTATCCGTCTTCTTGATTACAACGTTGATCGTATTTGAGCTTTCTGTCCGGTTGTATACCGTTATTACACCTTGATTGGAAATTCCGGTATTATTATTTGCGGAATAACCCTGAAGAACATATCCTTCCAGAGGAGATCCGCCAACCTCTACGGGATTTCCCTGGGCGTCCAGTTCGACGACATAATACAGATAATTCTTTCCGTTATCATCCATTACCGGATAATCGAATCCGGTATGGCTTGACTCTGAACCGCCAATGTTCCACGTGTGAGACCAGGATGATGAACTATTTAACGTTATCGGGCCAGGATTGAAATCATCATCTGCAACAATGTTGATTACTGGTTCATCCGGCTCTTCCTGGGCAACTGAGAAGGAGTCGATATTGAACTTGCCATTCTGCATTGGCCAATATTCATTAAGTGTTACATTTAACGTAATATCAGAACTAACATTGCTGAAACTTTTGCTAAATACTGTAATATGTGAACTTTCGTCCCAATAACTACTGTCTTGCCCAGTAAATACACCCTCGCCAGCCCCGTCTACTACTGTCCATTCAACAGTTACATGATCCCCCTGAAAAGACTTGGTAGTTGTCTCTGTCCAAGAGTTGCCGCCATAATCTCTTATAGCGAGGTTAATCGTGACAGTATGTGTTTCGACATCACTTGACTCTACTATCTGTTTATATCTTTTCAGCTTAACTGTCGCTGCATTACTGCCGCCATCTATCTCTGCTCCACTTGCGTTAAGCCACTTTTTAAGAACTGTTATTTTTCCGGACTTTGCATTTGCAATTTCAGTGATTTCCGTTTCTGTTTCGTCCCCTAAAATGGTTATCTTTGATTTCTTGGATGTATCTTTTGAGTCTTCAATGACAACCTTGTATATGGTTTCATCAAGCACATAATCATTTGGTGCCACAGTCTCCTTCATGTAATAGGTGCCAACTCTTACGTTCTCAAAAGAAACCGTTCCGTTTTCATCTGACGTTGCCGTCCATTCCGGAGTTCCTTCTGAATCCAGATCCTTTGCTGGTTTCGTACAAGCCTCATCTGTATAGAGTGCGAATGTTGCTCCCTGTAATGCTGCTCCTGTCCCATCGACCTTCTTGAAATCGACATTCCCAAAATCAGGAGTAAACCTGTTTTCAAAACTCGCAAAGTTTACGTCTGATTTTACCGTAGTATAAGTATCATCCGTATAGTATGTCTTTGAAATACCGTGCCTTACTACCTCCTGTCCGCTTGCATTGGTCTCTGTCCAGGATGTGACGCGACCAGTCATATAATACACAGTACCATCATAGGTCACTTGATCCTTGACAAATCCACCTGCAGCTCGTTGCTCATCGGTCGCTTCTGCCCATGTCACTCCAGCAGCATTCTTGGCATCATCCGGGACAATCTCCCGAATAATGTACTTATATACCGGAGGGTTGCCTTCATCGGCGTCATGCATATCCATCTCGGAAATAGACGCTGTACCGAAATTAACATTTCCGTCTTCTGATACTCCTGTAATATATACTTGAGAATTCACATTGCCGGATGATGTCGCAATCGTTACATCATCTTCATAATGCGGGGATGCTACTGTCCCTTCACCGCTTCCGCTTGCATGCGGCATAATTGCTTCAGAGGTCGTATCTTCCTGTACTAATTCATAGTTTCCCGTCTCGTTATTCCTTACCGAACGATATTTCCCATCCAGTCCAATTAATTCAAACTGGAACTGATCTCTCGTAAGAAGATCTGTCTCATTTGCGCCATAATATGACTTATGTGCCGTAAAGTCTGCCGTAGAAACAAGATTGTAATGGATGTACAGGTTTGATTCCCCACCACCACGTTCAAGATAGAAGAAATCAAAAGTATGATATGAGCCAGCCTTAAATGTATGTCCGTCAAAATTGGCGTCAATATAGGCTTCGATTTCTGCTTCTGTCTTTCCCTGATCACGCAGTCCTGTTCTGAAGAGGTCATCAAGATATTTATCTGCAGACCCGGAGATGCTAACAATCCCTGTCTGGAAATTGATATCAACTTCCGTACGGTTATGGATACCACCAGCGTCTCCAATTAAAATACCGTCTACATAAATCCATACATCATCATCACCAGAGAATTCAAACTGCATAGGTTTGAGCACTCCTGATGGATTGAGTACCTGGCCACCGGTTGGGATGGAAAATTGTGTATTGACATGCATGCCAGTCCAGAAATTTTGAGTTCCAAAAGGCCAGAATCCACGTATTTCTGAATTTGTGGATGTCTGTTCTGTCAATGTGAATGTCTTATCGCCAGTATTAAATGAAGCTGCATAATCACGGCTGTCATATGTATAATATCCATCCTTGTCCACATACAGCAACTGATTAACGTCAGAGTAACTTGCTTTTCCAGAATGGCTGATGGAAGGATCAAATAAATATGCAAGTGATTCTCCGTTTGTACCAATCGTCTGATTGTTTGTAAGGATCGGATATCCATTTGAAAGGTTGCTCTGAACAATTCCTGTAAATGGATTCGGGCAGTTCCAATGCCACGTATATTCATCGCCTGTATAACTGTTAAGGCCATCTCTCATATCCAGGTTAACACTTTGCCAGGCATTTCCCGTTGTACCTATTTTATTTCCGTTATAAACAGTACCAGACCATGCAGGTGAAAACTTTAATGCATGACCATGCTCAGTATCTGTTGTTGAAGAGTTTATACCTTTATTATTACCGGTTCCATTAAGTGGCTTATCGTCTCCTGCTTCCGCAGATCCCTGGCTCTGATTCAGGTCGCCCCATCCATCTCTTCCTACAAGATCCTGACTTACGATCCAATAATCAAAAAGATCAATAGTCGTTCCAGCAGGGTTAGATATAGTCTGAACCTGATCGCCGATCATTACAGCATCCTGCGCATCTGTCACAAGAATCTTGAAGCTATCACCATTTTTCAAAGTAATAGTTAAGGTTTCTTGCGTATCGAACGGCTTCATGCTGATCAGAGCCCAATCCCCTGCTGAATACTCCTTTTCATTGAGTGCAAGCACTTCAGACTGTTTCAAGCCCAGCGGGTAGGTAGGAAACAGCTTCAAAGCCGTCTTGATCTTTCCGACTGTTGTATTCTCATCCACTTTTGCAGGAACAAGGAGTTCCTCATTGCTGAATGCAACCGTCTCCACTTCCCTCATAAACAGGTCGAGGAGTTCCGACTGAATTTCAGTCGAATCGTCCAGTTCGTCATTATTCACTTCCGATTCTACATAGGGTTCGGCCTCTTCATCCGTTGACTTTGCTGGAGATTCCGCTTCTTTTTCTCCATCAGGCTTTGCCTCATAGACATGCAGGGCTTCAACCAGCGCTCGAAGGCTGACCGAGTCGGCTCCATCCATATTGAAGCCGTAGACTTTGCCATTAACCTCAAAGAAGAAATCAACCGTGTATACCACAGAATAGACCGAGAACTCGTCCGTGACAAACTGGATACCGTCCGTCTCGCTGTTCTCAGCTTTTTCCACCAGTTCCATCAGCTCAGCACCAGCCTTGGCAAAGTGAACAACGGACGGAACAGCTTTTTCATCTTCCGGAGCGTCAAGCAAATTGATGTTCACAGTAACAGCACTCTTCGGCTGAATCTCATGATCATCAGCCCAGATCTGAATATCAAAGATTCGAGCATAATCTGATGTCTGCTTTGCACCTTCTTCCTCTTCATCATCTGTACTGTCACCGCTGATGAGGTCTTTCAGTCCATCAAGCGCATCCGTCACAGCATCTGCAACAGTTTCAGGCTCTTCTTCAGTGGCCGTATCGACCACGCCAACCTTCTCAAGAGACTGCTGATAGTACTCATCGTATCTCTCATCCTCTGGCAGAATCTCCTTAACCTTCAGTTCTGCCCCATCCGGGATCTCCGCTCTGTCGTCATAGGTCACAGTGATCTCGTAAGTCTCACCGGAAGTTGAAATTACAGTCTTTTTAATTTGAGCATCTGTTACTCTGATCGTGAGTACTTCACCTGTCTTCATGGTGACTGTTAGCGTCTCTTCTGAAGCAAATGGAAGCATGGAAATCAAAGCCCAGTCTCCCGACTCGATTACGGTATCATTGATTCTTGCAATCTGTTCTTCTGTCAGTTCCGCGCTATACTCGCACTCCAGCCCATTCGCTTCTTTCAGCGTACCGACTGTGGTCTCTGTATCTACCTTTCCAACCCACACCAATTCAGGGCTACTGAATTCTACAGATTCCACATCTGCCACAAACTTCTTCGCTGCATCACTCGCCGTAACGTCGAGCATGCCATCGGTGATCTGTTCTTCTATTTCTGCGTCATTTTCCTCGCTGTATGTATCACCAATTATACCCAGCACTTCTACGAGGTCTGTAAAGCTGACAAATCCGCCTCCGGGAAGCGAAAACTGGTACATTTTGCCGTTCACCGAGTACTCAAAGTCCACGGTATAGATGACCGCAAACACACTGAAGGATTTCGCTTCGAAGGTGGTCCCTGTCAGTTTGTTTTTATTGATGTCCGGTGCAACACGCTCGGGATCGATCACTTCCGGCGTAACCTCACCAGACTCTTCGTCCACAGCAAAATGCACGATGCGCAGATTGTCCGCATCGCTTACCTTCAGCGCTTTGTCATAGGAAATCGTCACATCGACCGGTCCATCCGGCTCGATGATCTCATCGTCAAAGATCAGAGAAATATCATAGAATTTTGCAAAAGCAATATTGCAGTCGTTGTTCCCGCTGTCTTCGCGCACAGCTTGCAGCGCGTCTTCCTGCAGTGCCTCGTAGGAGTCATCCGATTTGCTGATTTCCGCAGCCTCCATCCGGGTCCCTTCCGGAAGGGTTTCCCCCTTGTAGTTTACGGAAACTTCATAGCCATTGTCCTTTTGTGAAATGGACTGCTCCTGTGAAGCGGGCTGGGCGGGAACATCGATGCCGCCTTGCTTCGCCGCCTCATCCTGCTCCAGGGTAACCGCGGGCAGAATCAGAACGTATGTGGTGATGAACACGACAACACAAGACAGTACCATCAGGTATGCCTTCTTCGATTTAACCATCTCACATAATCTTTTGATCGCGTTTCGAACGCTCATGTTCTGCTGCGAAATCATTTCACCATTGTTCCTATTCTAATATGTTAGTTGACAGCATGCATGCATGCAAACAACCAATTATAATTATAGTTTAAATATTTCAGAGTTGCAAGGTAATTGTGAATATCGATTCATTTGTCGCCACGGATCGTGAACTTCGGAATGTAGTAGTTTTTATTCTTTGAGAGAATGATATCTACGACTTCCAGCTTTTGCAGAAGGAATATGGGCTTCTGCGGGAAGACAGATCGTAGTTACGCGGCTTGTTTTGACCAAAAACTACGACTCTGCACCTCAGATGTTCCCTGTGAACACACGTGAAATCTCACCATGAAGCGTAGCACAGTTGTATCATAAAAAAAGTCGTAGGTTTTGTCTCAATTCAGAGGCAAAACTACGACTTTCCGAAATTCAGGTCAATCGGCACGCGCCGGGGCAATTGGCACGCATCGGGTCAATCGGCACGCACGCCGGGTCAATCGGCACGCGCGAAGTCCCGGAACGTTTAGAAGTACCGGAACACGCCTTTGACCTTGCCGAGGATCTTCACATCCTTGACGATGATCGGGCTCATGCAAGAGTTCTCCGGCTGCAGCCTGATGTGGTCGTCCTCCCGGTAAAAGGTCTTGACGGTCGCTTCGCTTTCGAAGCCGTCCACCATGGCGACGACCATATCGCCGTTGCGGGCGGTGTTGCACTGCTCGACCAGAATGTAGTCTCCGTCCATGATGCCCGCTTCGATCATGCTCTCGCCGCGGACGGTCAGCATGAAGTTGGTGCCGTTCCCTATGAATCGTGACGGTATCGGGAAGGAGTCTTCAATATTCTGCTCCGCCAGGATCGGTGTGCCGGCCGCGATCCTGCCGACCAACGGGATATCGACGATATCCGTGCGCTCCACATTGCCGGAGGCTGGTGCGGATTGCGATTCTGCTGCGGCACCGGACGCGCCTGCAGCGAAGCCCGCACTGGAAGCGGCTCTGACGGCTGCCAGCTGATCGAAGTCCTCATCGACCACAACCACGGTTCTCGGCCGGGCCGGGTCTTTCCGGATATAGCCTTCTTTCTCCAAGTTGGCAAGATCCTTATGGACTGTTGAAGTCGATTTGATTCCAAGGTCCGCGCAGATCTCTCTGACGGTCGGCGGATAGCCTTTCTCCCGGATCTCAGCTTTCATATATTCGAGTATTTTCTTCTCACGATCTTTCATAATAATTCCCTCCAACGGCCATATGAAACAGGTGGCCGAAAATCTGTTCTCCCCCTCCTGCGCCCATCGTACCATAAAAAAACAGAAATTGCAAACATTTGTTTGTAATTTCTGTTATCACAGAGTTCGCCGGTTGGACGGTTCCGTCCGCCGATTCCACCGGCTTTGAGGCCGTTTCTATGGCTTTTGCAGTATTCGCTTATCTGGTTTTGCCGTCGAGGGTCAGCAGAGTTTCGTAGAGATCGACTCTGCGGTCCCGGAAGGCTACATGCTGGATCCGCTCCTGCGCGATCTTATCCATATCGAAGGTATGGAGCGCGAATTCCTGTTTGTCCTCGCTCAGCACTTCCACCTTGTTGCCGAACTCATCGGAAATGAAGGAGGACCCGTAGAACGTCACGGCCGTATCCTTGATGTACTCGGTACCGATCCGGTTCGACGCCATTACCGGCAGGATGTTCGCCGCCGCGTGTCCCGTCATGGTGTTCTGCCAGTGGACATTGTTGAATTCTTCCTCCTTCAGAAGCTCCGGCGCGACCCCGTAGGTGCCGATGGCGGTCGGATACAGAATGGCTTCCGCGCCCATCAGCGCCATGCACCGGGCGGCTTCCGGGAACCACTGATCCCAGCAGATCCCAACACCCAGCTTGCAGAACTGGGTATCCCAGACCTTGAAGCCCGTATCTCCCGGGGAGAAATAGAATTTCTCGTAATATCCCGGATCATCCGGGATGTGGGATTTCCGGTACTTACCGAGCTTTGTGCCGTCCGCGTCGAAGACTACGACCGCATTGTAGAATACGGTTCCGGCTTTTTCGAAGAAGCTGACCGGCAGAACCACATGCAGTTCCTTGGCCAGTGCTCCCATTCGGTCGAGCATCGGATTGTTGTCCTCTTCCTTGGCCAAATCGAAATACTTAAAATCATATGCCTGACAGAAGTACAGATAGGAGAACAGTTCCTGGATCAGGATCACGTTGGCGCCCTCCGCGGCGGCCTTGCGCCGGTCATGGAGGAGTTCCCCCTTTCGTATCTGGAATCCATTGAATCAGAGCACAACAGGCTCCCCCTTCTGAAACAGGATGCGGCGGCGGTCAGCATGATCGAGCTGGATTACCAGTCCGAGATCGTTGGTTCCATGCGTCTTCCGGGGATCTCCATGGCGACGCTGCACGGGGTCGTCTCCGATTTCATCCGCAAGCAGCCGCCGAGCGACGAGCTGCTGCAAAAGTACCAGAACGTGATCCCCAATGAAAGTGTGATCCAGATTCTGGAGCAGTTCGCCCGTGATCCGATGCGTTTTCGTTTCCCTTCGATCGATTTGTTCGATTCCGAGAAGAAGCTCGATGGGGTCCTGACGGCAAACGGTCTGATGAAGCCGCTTTACTATACGCTTACGATCATGGAGCGCATGCCGAAGGGGCTCCTTTCCCATGGGCCGACTCACATCGCGCTGGCGGAGAAGGGGCATCTGACCCTCCTGCTGTTTAACCCAAATAAAACGGCGAGCATTACGATCGATACTGTGATTCGTAATGCTCCGCCGAATTGTAAGTTAACAAAATATCATCTGAAGGCCGCCAACTCTTATCTGACCTTCTGGTCCCAGCTGAATTTCAGCCCTGCCCTGACCGACGAGGATGTTCGCAACATCAATCTGATGTCCCATCCGGATATCGGCTTCGCCGTCCTGCCCCAGGACAATCAGTACTACACGTCCGTAGAGCTGGAGCCCTATGATGTGATCGTTCTGATGTTTCAGGCGTTATAGGTATATGTCTTGCTCAATTTCTCACACCCAAAAAATAATTGCATCCCCTGTTTGGAGGTCCTACAATAGCGGTAGAGATGACAGGAGGCGGAGTATGAGAAAACACCAGATGTGGAAGAAATTAATCGCACTGCTTTTGGTGCTGATGGTCGGCACGGCGTTCACCATGGCCGATGCACAGCCAGCGTATGCCGCCAGCAAACCGGGTGCAGTCAAGAAGATCACCACAAAGACGCTGTCTAAAACAAGCATCAAAATCACATGGAGCAAAGCCAAGAAAGCCTCGGGCTACGAGCTGTACCGCAATGAAACGCTGATCAAAAAAGGCAAGGGCACATCCTTTACCGATAGGAAGCTCAAGTCCGGTCTGAAATATACTTATGTCGTCAGAGCCTATAGGAAATCCGGGAGCAAATACAAATACGGATCCTTCAGTCCCATGAAAACCGCTTCCACTAAGGGCAAGCGCACCATGAAAAAGACGGTCCTGAAGATCCTGGTCCCGAAATCGGAAGATAAGAACGTCGGCAGGTTCGTCAAGCGTTACAACGCGACCGACAACCCATACATCATCAAGATCATCAAGACCGGTACCGCCAAAGGCATCAAGCCTTCTAAATACGACGGGCTTATCATCCCCGGCGGCAAACACGTGCACCCGTCCTTTTATCACGCCAAAGTCAAATGCAAAAAACATAAATACGTGAAGTCCCTCGACCGTCTCGAGATTGCCCTGGTGAAGAAATTCGTGAAGGCGAAAAAGCCGGTTCTCGGCATCTGCCGCGGCTGCCAGCTCATCAACGTCACTCTCGGCGGCACCCTGAAACAGGACATCGGCAAAGGCCACTACCACGATAAGAACCGCAATACAAAGACAAAAAAAGGCACCAGCATGCGGCGTCTTTACGGCACGTCCGTGCACACCCTTCACTACCACCATCAGGCAATCAAGAAACTCGCCAAGTCCCTTAAGGTGACCATGGTCGACGCCAAAGACGGCACGATCGAAGGCGTACAGCACAAGACCCTTCCCGTCTACGGCATACAGTATCACCCGGACAGGATGTACTTGAAGGCCAGCCCCAGTATCCGTAAGAACGGCAAAAAAGTCATGGAGTATTTCTTTGATATCTGCTACAGCAAGCGCCCCGCCAAAAAACCAGCCCCGGCCAAGCCGGCCGCGCCTGCAGTTCAGCCCAAGCCCAATCAGACTAATCAGCCCGCCCAGCAGCCAGCAGATGCACAGACTGGCACAGATACCGATACGCAGCCAGAAGCGGATCAGACCGGTCAGACCGAGCAGCCGTCAGCGGATACACAGACCGACGCAGATACCGACACTCCGTCAGGAGCGAATCAGAGCGGGCAGACTGAACAGAACGGTCAGAACGACCAGAACAGCACTGACCAGAATGGGCAGGACGGCACTGACCAGAACGGACAGAACGGTACTGACCAGAACAACCAACCGGAACCTTCCGGCCAATAACGCCGCAATTTCGGACTGTCGTAGTTTTTCATCAAAATGTGGACAAAAACTACGATTACCGGGTCATTCCCGCTGCCGGAGACGGCCATGGACGGTTCGATGGGAGCATATGACCGTTCGTTGCTTGCCCACAATCGTAGTTTTCGTTGTAAATCGATCAAAGAACTACGAACTGCTCTTTTCAGAAACTCCAGATCCATTCCGCACACTAAAAAAGTCGTAGTTCTGAACTCCTTTTGTGATCAAAACTACGACATTCCGAAATTTGCGCTTCTTAAAGATATTCTCACTTCAACCGGAACACGCCGAAGAACTTATAACTGCCGGGATCGTAGTGATCCTTCAGATCATCGATCACGCCGAAGTATCCAGGACCCTTTCTGTAGTGAGCGTTGGACTTCCAGTTGTGCCCGCCGGCCTTGTTGACGATGAAGATGTGCCCCTGACCGTTGTTTGTCGAGCCGGAGCGGATATAGATGCCCACGTCGCCGTGCTGCATCTTCGAAATGTCACCGCCGGTATCGACTTTCTCGAAGGCTTCCTTGTAGTCGTCGCTGCCGAAGAAATAGCCGCACTGGTTGCTGAGCGTCACCGGGAAATCTGTCAGGCCGAATCCCCGCAGGGCGGTCGCCACAAACAGGTCGCAGGATGCTCCCTCTCTCCACTGGGCGCTCTTGATGCCGGACTCTGCCTGAGGCTGCAGCTTGTCGTACAGACTCCCGTAAGCATCATTCGGTCGGCCGCTGCCGTATTTGCCTTTGCTGTTCTGATCGTGAGGCCAGCACATATTCGCCGCGTAATCGCCTAGGATCGAACCGGGCTCCGGCTCCTCCAAAAGGTCGATCCGCTTCGCCATCTTGACGCCACTCGCATCGTCGTATTCTACGCGGACCACATCGCCCACGAACATGTACTTGTTATCCCCAAAATAAAACAGCGTGTCGCCGTTGGTAGTGAATTCAACGGAGCCCTTGTCTGTCCCCAGCACAAAGTTCTCGTAGATCCGGTCCTGGATCACGCCGGTATATTCCTTCTTTTTGGTTTTCTTAGCATCTGTTGATTTTACCTCTGTCGTGGCTTTTGTTGGGCCCTGCGTGGTTGTGGCTTTTGTCTCTTTTACCGCCTTCTTCTGGGCTTCATCATCGCCGCATCCCGCCATCATCACCAATGCAAAAGCAACAACGACACATATAAGTAAAACCTGTTTTTTCATAGTAATGACCATCTCCCTTTCATTCCCATCATAATTCGATTCCCGCGGGAATGCAAACAGAAAATTGAAACAGTAATTTGGGGTCAAGTATTGACATCGGCGCTCGGTTACTGTAATATATTACCATTATCGGGAATATATTACAGTCAAGGAGGGACGCTATGCGTGAAGTACATGTTACGCCTCTGAACCCGGAGGCTTTCTGTAGATCTATTGAAATTGCACTGAAGAATCCTCCGGATCCGGAGGGTTCCATAGAACGGATTCGCAAATCCCTCAATCGGCTTTCCGAAGGACCCCTCTACGTGTCACCTCAAGGTCGCACCATCACCTTCTATACGATCGTTGATGGTAAGCAGAAATATCTGTCAAAGAAATCCAAACGGATCCATTCAATGGCTCGGCGGCGCTATCAGGCTGCTCTTCTTACGATACTCCAGCTAACAGGATCATCCCGAAAGAGAGATATCAAGCGGCGCGCTGCATGCATATCCAGACTTCAGGAGTACGTCACCAATTGTGCTAAAGGTGGTCTCGACATTTCATCCATCGTTCTGACAAAGGCACAACATGATTGGTTTACAGGGAAATTCAGGCAAAAATACATCAACCCGGACTCGCCTTTTAAGACAGCAAACGGTATGCCGGTGCGATCAAAATCCGAACGGGATGTCATCAACAGCTATGATGACTTCGCGGTGCCAATTCACTATGAGGAGCAGATGACCATCTATGTCCGGAACCTCGTCGATAATCTGGAACGGACGCTTGTGCAGAATAGATTGCTGCAGGGTCCGCTCTACGGTTATGATGAAACGGGCATCCATTGGAATGTGCCTCGCGAGCTGCAGTGGATGAACGCGCGTGGTTCCATCTGGAAGACTTACGATCCTCCCCATGGAACGCTGTCACTTTATAACGACATACGGGGGATGCTCGCGGACGGCAGCCTCTTTGTGCACGAACACGAAGGGATGATGGACGATTTCATCTACCGATGCAACTCCTCCGAACGGTCCTCCATCCTCAAATACACAGGCGTGGTCAGCCGTGACAATTTCATCGAGACCTATGAACAGGAAATCGACACACGGGAGAAAGCAAGTTCTATTATCGAATGTCAGGTAGTGCCTCGCCTGTGGTTCTAGCCGGGCCTGTTGTTCTGACCGGACGCTTCTGGCCTCTGGCGGTTCAGATTTCGGAATGTACTAGTTATGAACCAAAAAAGTGCTCGAAACTACGACTTACCGGCTTCAGCCCGTGTCAGACTACGTCAAAATGCCAGGATGAAGCCCCTACCACCTTTGTCACGGACTGACGATTCTGTAGCGTTCGTAGTTTTGTGCACATAAATGGGAAAGAACTACGACCTTGCCCTTTCAGTGCCTCTCGCAAAAGCAAGAAGTCGTAGTTGTTCATCCTTTTGGGGACAAAAACTACGACATTCCGAAATTCGCCGGGCCACCGCGGAGTACCTGGCCGCGGGCCGCCTGTTGGTCCGGGCGGGCCGCCTGCTGGCGCAGGCAGCTACTTCACGAGCAACTTCTTGATCCCGGCTTCGAGGCCGTTCAGGGTCAGTTCGAACATGGGGAACACTTCGCCGATGTCGTGGATGGTTTCGGCGCCGTAGGTGTAATCCCAGGCTCTTTTCTCGATTGGGTTGAGCCAAATCTGTTTCTTGAACCGTTTCTTGAATTTCATGAACCACTCCATACCGGTCTCACGGTTGAAGAGACCGATGATGGCGTTGCCGCCTTTGCGGTAGAGTTCCGAAGGAGCCATCGCCGCGTCGCCCACGAAGATGACCTTGTAGTCAGCGTCGAGTCGGTTGAAGACCCAGGTCGTTTCCACGGAGTCGTACAGCTTGCACCGAGGCGTGGTGTAGAGTTGATCGTAGATCGCGTTGTGGAAATAGTAGATCTTCAGATCCTTGAAGTGGTTGGAGCGGCTGACCGCCTGGAACAGCCTGTTACAAAGCCTGCTGTAGGGCAGCATGGACCCTTCCGAATCTATGAGCAGCAGGACCTTGACCGTGTTCTTGCGGGGCTTTTCATAGGCCAGCTTCAGCATGCCGCCGTTGTCGCAGGTCTCATCGATGGTCTTGTCGATGTCCAGTTCCTTCTCGCTTGTGTCCACACGGGAAGAGTACTGACGCAGCTTCCGGAAGGCCATCTGAAAGCTGCGGATGTCAAGGATCGTATCCTCCCGGAAATCCTTGAAGTTCCGCTCGCCCGCAACCTGCAGCGCCGTCTTGTGACGGCTTTTGCCGCCGACCCGGATGCCGCTGGGGTGGTAGCCGCCGCGGCCCATGGGTGATGTGCCGCCGGTGCCGATCCAGTAGTTTCCTCCGTCGTGCTTTTCCTTCTGTTCTTTGATGCGTTCTTCAAACATCTTAAGAAGCTCTTCCAGCTCCTTCGCGAAGAGTTTTTTATCGCCCAGATCCTCCAGATCCCGTTCCAGATCGCTCTCCTCCAGCCAGCGCCAGAACTCATCCGGCAGATCTTCCGGCGTCTCGATACCCTGGAAATACTCGGCGAAGACCTGGTCGAACTTATCGTATTCCGATTCAGTTTTGATAAGAATGCTCCGGCACAAATGGTAAAACCCCAGTAAGGAGGCGTTTGCCAGACCCTTGTCCAGCGCCTCCACCAGCGTCATCCACTCGTTGATGGACACCTCCAACCCGCGGGCACGGAGCAGATAAAAGAATTGCAAAAACATGTCTCGCTCTCCCGTGCTCCCTTACCAGTTTCTCAGTGAATAGCCCTTCGTCTTGATCTCCTCAAATGTATCGAGATCCTGATTCTTCTTGAGCAGGACACCCAGGAACGGCATATTCTCATAGAGGTCCGTGATGCTGACGCCGCTGATCATGAGCGCCTGGATCCAGTCGAGCAGCTCCGATGTGGACGGCCGTTTCTGCAGATCCTTCATCTCGCGGATCTTATAGAAGGCTTCCAGCGCCTCACTGACCAGGTGTTTATCGATATCGCCGTAGTGGACGTGGATGATTTCTTCCATTTTCTCTTCGTCCGGGAACTCGATGTAGTGGAAGATGCAGCGGCGCAGGAACGCGTCCGGCAGTTCCTTTTCCGCGTTGGATGTGATGATTACGATCGGGCGGTGCTTCGCCGTGATCGTCTCTTTTGTCTCATTGATGTAGAACTCCATTTTGTCCAGCTCCCAGAGCAGGTCGTTCGGGAATTCCAGGTCCGCCTTGTCGATCTCATCGATCAGCAGCACCACCTGCCGGTCGGAAGTAAACGCTTCGCCCAGCTTGCCCAGCTTGATGTACTGTCCGATGTTCTTGACATCACCCTCGCCGAACTGAGAGTCGTACAGCCTTTGCACGGTGTCATAAACGTAAAGTCCGTCCTGCGCTTTGGTGGTGGATTTGATGCTCCAGATGATCAGCGGCATGTCCAGCGACTCGGCGATCGCCTCGGCCAGCATGGTTTTGCCGGTACCCGGCTCTCCCTTGATCAGCAGCGGCTTTTTCAGCGCGATGGACACGTTGACCGCGTTCATCAGCTCATCCGTTACGACGTAGTTGTCACTTCCCTTAAAGACATTCATGTTGTTTGCCATTTTCAAGTTCCTCACTTCTTGGTTATTAGGATTGCTCTTTCTCATTCGTATCCATACAGAGTGTATTATAACAAAAAACAGCCGCAGGCGCGACTGTTAAAAAGAATCGGCACGGATTGCCCGTTATGGACTACGGCTGTTCTTCCTGTTCTTCTTGTTCGTCGATTTTGCCTTTCTCCCATATCACGAGAAATCCCGCGGCGATGACGATGATCCCGCCGAGGATCTGCAGCCACGTTAGATGTTCGCCCAGAAGCACCGCGCCGAAGAACGCGGTCGTGACCGGCAGGAAATTGGAGTACACCGCGTTCGTCGTCGGACCCAGCTTCTGCAGGGCGAAGACGACGATCAGATAGCCTAAGCCGCTGTCCACCAGACCGATCCACAGAATGCCGAAAACGACCGGCAGCGTGAACTCGCTCGCCGATGGCATAGAGCGAAAGGCGCCCGGCAGCAGTAGCAGCGTCGCGCAGGCAAGCTGATTCAGCGACAGGATCAGACTGTCATACCCCTTCAATCCGGCTGTGATGAAATTGTAGATGTTCCAGCAGAAGACCGCCCCGACGGCCAGCAGGTATCCTGTTCCCCTGCCCTGTGTGATGATGCTGAAATCCGCGCCGACGACAAAGGCGATTCCCACGAGGCACAGGACTATGCCCGCGTAGATTTTGCTGTTGGCTCTGCGTTTGTAGATGATTCTCTCCAGAATGATCGAAACCGCCGGCACGAAGGCGAGCACGATGGAGATCAGCGCCACCGGCATCAGCGCCATGGCGTTGTACTCACACTCGTAGTAACAGACCTGCCCGAAGATCGCGCACAGGATGAATATCGGAATGTCCTTCTTTCGCAGAAACCACTTCTTGCGAAGCGCGAACTTGATCAGCAGCACGAAAACAAACCCCAGGGAAAACTTGAAAAACATCAGGCCCCCTGCGGGCAAAACCTCCAGCGCCCATTTGGCCGCTACATAATCGAATCCCCACGCTATTACCAGAAAGACCATCGTCGCGTGGGCCAGACCGCGTTCGCTCAGCTTGCTCATGGGATCATTATACACCAAAAGCAGGTAATCCGTTTACATTTATCCCGGGAAATGCTATCATTTCAACATGAATATTGAACTTGGATACGGCACGGGCAAGCAGTCCGCCATCGTGCCGGATGAAAACATCTTACAAATCTTAACACCAAACAAGGTGGACCTTGGGAATGCGCCGGTGGGCGCAGACTCCGTCCGGGAAGCGCTGGCTCACCCGATCGGTACGCCGCGACTTGGCGAGATCATAAAGCCGGGGGAGAAGATCGCGATCATTACCAGCGATATCTCCAGGCCGATGCCCACCCGGGTGGCGCTGCCGCCGCTGCTGGAGGAACTGTTTGCGGCGGGCGCGCAGGCCGAGGACATCACCCTTGTCTTCGCGCTGGGAAGTCACCGGCACCAAACAGAAGAAGAACGGCGAAAACTCGCCGGCGATTTCGCCTGCGATACGATCCGATGCGTCGACAGCGATCCGGAGGACTGCATCCATCTGGGCGATACGAGCAACGGCACGCCCATCGACATCACGCGCGTCGTCGCGGAAGCAGACCGTCGCATCTGTCTGGGCAATATCGAGTACCATTATTTCGCGGGGTATTCCGGCGGGATCAAAGCGACCTTTCCCGGTTGCTCGACGCCGGCTGCCATTCAGGAGAATCACTCTATGATGATTCTCCCGGATGCTCATACCGGCAAACTGGACGGCAATCCACTCCGTGCGGATCTGGAAGAAGCTGCGGCGCTTTGTCAGGTGGACTTCCTCGTAAACGTTGTTCTGAATGAGAAGAAAGAAATCATATATACGGTCTGCGGCGATCTTACGAAGGCGCACCGCCGGGGCTGCGCATTTCTGGATAATCTCTACTCCGTCCCCGTAAAAGAAAAGGCTGACATTGTCATCGTCTCTCAGGGTGGTGCTCCCAAGGATCTGAACCTGTACCAGACCCAGAAAGCGCTGGACAATTCCAAGCACGCGGTCAAAGACGGCGGCACGATCATTCTGGTCGGCTCCTGCCGGGAGGGCTTCGGCAACAAGACCTTCGAGAAATGGATCGCTGATGCGAGCAAACCTTCCGATCTGACCGACCGGATCAAAAGAGATTTCAAACTGGGCGGCCACAAGGCGGCTGCCATCGCCATGGTCATGGAGAAAGCCAACATCAAACTGGTCTCCGACATGGATGACGCGACGGTCCGCCAGGTTTTCATGGAGCCGTATGCGGACCTGCAGTCAGCGGTAGACGATGCCTTCGCGGAGCAGCGCGCGGTGTACGGTGCGGGTGCGACGCACAGTGCGGACGGCACCGGCAGTGAACACCTCGCCGGGCAGCCGAGTGTCATCGTCATGCCGTACGGCGGTTCGACCCTGCCAATTGCGGAGTAATATCGCGAAACGAACGAGCGCTGAAACAATAAACCCGGCCGCATAGGCCGGGTTTTAGATTGCTCATTTGATGGCTACCCTTGTTATCCTTGTATCTCCGCAAGCTTTTCCTGCAAGATCTTCGCGCTCTTCTGCAGCTTGAGGCGCTCTTCTTTGAGCCATTTTTCTTCCAGTCGGTGCTCCACGCCGTTGACCCCGACAATCGAAGGGATGCTCAGGGCAACGTTTTCAATGCCGTATTCGCCCTCCAGCGGTGATGTGACCGGTGCGACCGTCAGGCGCTGGTTGAGCACCGCGTCCGCGAGGGAGCACACACAGGTGGCGATCCCGTAATGGGTCCGCTGCTTGGTCCGGATGATTTCCGCACCCATGTTCAGAACCTGATTGTAAATGTACTCTTTCTGCTCGTCTTCCCATGGCAGTCCCACATTGGCGCAGTATTCCCACATAGGAAGGCCCGCGATTGACAGTCTGCTCCATACCGGGAACTGGGAGCTTCCGTGCTCCCCGACGATGTTGCATTTGATCGCCTCGGTGTTCAGGTTGGTGTAATTCGCGATGCTCCGCACCAGTCGGGATGTGTCGAGGATGCATCCTGTTCCGAAGACTTTGCCGTTGGGCAGTCCCATCCACTCGGCGCATTTATACGTGAGAATGTCGACCGGATTCGATACCACCATGATGACGCCATGGGTGTAGTGAGGCATGATCTGCTCCACGACGTTCCGGATCGTGCCCAGGTTGTCGCTGATCATGTCAAGACGTTCTTCCCCTACCCGCCTGTTACGGCCGGCGGTAATGATGATCAGGTCGCAGTTTTTGCAGTCGGAGTAATCTCCGGCTCTGACAGAAGACGTGCCCATATATGGGATGCCGTGCTGGATATCCAGCGCCTCGCCATAGGCTTTCTCCTTGTCGATATCTACCAGCACGATCTCACTGGCCAGATCCCGGATCGTCAGCGCGTAGGCAATCGAAGCGCCTACGAAACCGGCACCGATGATTGCGACTTTTCTGTTGTCTATGGCTGCGTACAGTTTCTCTTGCATACTCATCACCTCGTGTTGATCAAAGGCTGTTTAACCGGTACAGCAGATTGACCCTGTTCACATGGTTTTTCTTCGTATCGTTCTTCTGGCTGGTGGAATAATAGATCCCCGCGTAGAACTGCTTGCCGTTATGGAAGATGCACTGCAGTTCCTTGCCCGGCGCTTTTCCGTACGGGAACTTGATCTGTCCTACATACTTGCCCTTCAAGGTGTGTACTGTGACCAGGCAGTAGTGGTATCTTCCCTTGAAGCTCCGCACATCGTAAATGTAATCGCCCACGGTTTCGATTCCCTGCGCCAGAAGTCCTGTCTTCTTTCCCTTCAGCTTCACATACCGCAAAGGCTTCAGATTCTTGTTCAGAATCACGACATTGTCATTCTTTCTGATTCTCGCCACGTAGCAGTTGTGCTTTTCGTTATACGCAACCGCAGTGAAGCCTTTGTTTTTCTTTCTGACCTTCTTCGGGAGATCTTTCACTTTTTTGGTCAGTTTGATGTTCTTCACCGCTGTGACTTTCAGCGTCGTCGGGCTGATGAACACCACCCTGTTTTTGGCGCTTTTTTTCGTTGTACAGCATGTAGCAACGATACGCTTTTTCTTAGTGTTGTAAGTCAGGTTATTGGCGTGAAAGACCGGAAGGGATGCGGATACTTTAACAACTTTGCAATTCGACAGTTTCACCTTCACAATCTTGCACCGTTCGACCTTGCGGTTGTACAGGGTCAGATACGCGTAACCACCGTTGGCGCAAGCACCCTGCAGAGTGTCATACTGATACAGCTTCTGCTTGGCGGCAATACGGAAATTGAAGGCTTTGCCCCCTTTCGTAAGCAAAGATAGCTTTGCGGTGACCTGTTTCGCAGGCCTCGCGCTGACGATCGCGGAGGTGCCGTACTTTTTCCCATTGCTTCTATAAGCGACCACTTTGTAGTAGTAGCGTTTTCCTACCGCAAGTCCCTTGTTGGTATAAGAAGTGGCCTTCGTTGTCTTGATCAGTTTATACTTGCCGCCCTTCGATGTGGCCCGGTAGACCTTATAGGTGATGACATCGTATACCGGCTTCGCAGCAGGCTGTGCCGGTGTCTCCTCGGCAGTCTCATCCATCTGGTTCGTCTGCGCAGCGTCCGGCTGCGCGGCGTCCGTCTGGTTCGTCTGCGTAGCATCTGTCTGGTTCGTCTGCGCACCATTCACTGGATCCGTCTGCGCGGCGTCCGGCTGGTTCGTCTGCAAGGCGTCCGGCTGGTTCGTCTGCACGACGTCCGGCTGGTTCGTCTGCGTAGCGTCCGGCTGGTTACCCGCCGTACCGGTAGAATCATCTGTGACTGGGACCATCGTACCCGCTTCACCTGTAGCATCTGTTATGACAGCACCCGAGTCGTCCCCTTCTGTGGCAACTTGATCAGTCGTGCTCCCTGCGCTTGTGTCTAAGTCAGGCGTGCCGACTGTATCACCTGTTCCCGGTTCAGCCGGTGCGTCCGGATCAACCGGTGCAGCCGGTTCCGCCGGTTCTTCCGTTACGACAGGTTCTTCTGTCACTGAAGGCTCTTCCGTCACAGCCGGTTCTTCCGTCACAGCCGGCGTCTGCGGCAGCTCAACTTTAACCGCTTTCCAACTGATCCGAATCATTTTGAAGCCGGAATTGACTGCCTTTGCACCATAAACGGAAGCTGCGAGGGAAGTGTCGCTGCTGATCCCGATCAGCGGCACCGCCATAACGAGCGCGATCATGATTACAATAATTGTTCTGATAGTCTGTTTCATGCCTAACCTCTTATTGTAAATTATGAATGGTTTTCTCTGATTTTGCAAGATGTTGCGCAATTGTCCGATTTCAGATCCGGACTTTAGATCCCGACACGATCCTTGGTCCGGTATATAACATCGGTGCCTTTGTTGATCAGGATCACCAGATGTCCGTCATCGACACACACGCTTTCAATCTCGCCGAGAGGCACGCTGTAGCTGCCGATGTAGGCGCTGTCGGACGCGCGGTACATATCGATGTAACTGTGCACCCCGCCTGTCCAGATGCAGGAAAGCCCGACGCCGTTAAACGCACCCATATCCTGCGACCTATGGTACCGTTTGCGCCGGATGACCTTCACTACATTGAAGTCGCTGTCCGTCACATAAAGACGCCACGACGCCGACATGTAATACAGGTTATTGGTATCATCATACGCTACGCCGGACGGCGCATTGTGCAGACCGATGGTCCCCGTATGCTCCAGCGTCTTCGGATCATAAGCTTCCAGCGACCGTTCCTTGTGTCCGGCATACGTCGGGCAGACGTAGATCCGGTCCGCGTATGGGTTGTAGGTGCAGCCGTTGGCGTGATGCATGTTTCCGACTGTCCGGGATGCCTGCAGCTCGCCGTCCTTGCTGTAGGATTTCAGCAGTCCGCCGGAATTGCTTTTGGTTACAAAGGCGACCACGTAGCTGTCCTTGGTGCAGCACATGGACTGGGGATTGTTCACGCTTCCGATGCCTCGGATGGTCGTAACCGTATCCACATCGCTGGCGCCGATAGTCCCGATGATTTTGATGTCTCCATAGGACCTTGCGTCTACGGACGCCGTCACCACTTCCACAGGCTCTTCGCTCTTGGTTTCGAGGATGGTGCCGTGGACGTCGGATTTTGCTTCGATCTTGTATTTCGCGTTCTCCCGGGCCAGTTTCACGCTCGTCGTCTCCGGATCATAGGTCCCGACTTTTTTGTATTTGTCATCGTGCGTGCTGTACTTTTTCAGAATATATTCATCTGCAAAAGCCACCTTGCTCCAGCTGAGCTCCACGCTGGTGTCCGATTTGTATTCCTTATCGATGACGATATTGCTGAGCTGCTGCGGATAGACGGTGACCGGGATCCTCTTGACCGCCTCCGCGGTATCTTCAGTTTCCGCGGCTGTTACCTTGATCACCGCCGATCCGTCCCTGTGCAGATACACCTCGCCTGTTTCATCTACCGAAGCGACCTCATCATTCGTGGAGGAATAGGACAGTTCTCCTTTCGCCTTTGCCTTCAGGCTGAAACGCTCCATGGCGAAACCCTTGCCGACATCGGTCGATGTTTTGATCGTCTGGGGCTGGAGGGTGTAGATGGTCTCCTCCGCATCGGCAGAGGTCGTGCCCTGCCCCATCCTGGCCGCGACACAGATCTTGTACTCGTGATTGTACTTGATATTCCGGAGCACATAGGAATTGCTCTTGGCATAGGCTTTCCCGGCTCTCCTGCCGTCGATGCGGACCGAGACGTTATAGCCTTTGCATTTGATGCTGTCCCACTTGCAGACGATCGTACTGCCTTCCTGCTTCAGGGTAAGACCTGTCACGTGGTCCAGCATATTGTTCGACTCGGCAAACAGCGCAAACGCAAACAAACCAAAGCACAGCGCAGCTGCACAAATGATCTGGATCGCGACTACTTTTTTGTTGATTTTGCCGTGTTTTCTGTTTCTTGCCACTTCCGGATTTCTCCCATTATAAAACCCTCAAACCGCCTCTGCTTCGCACAGTCTGTCTGAGGGTCCTATGCCTATTTGACTGTGAACTCCTTGTCGATCAGAGTTTCTTTGCCTTTTTTATTCTTGGCGGCGACCACATAGCGATACTTGCCCTTTTCGAGTTCACTGAATTTCAGATCTTTGTCCATGTTCTGGAGATTGTAGAAATACAGGTTGGACATTTTCGCCAGTGAACCGAACACCGCTTCGCCCTTTTCGTTCAGAACTTTGACCGAAACGCTCTTTAAGCCATAGTTGGAGTAGATTTTCCCTGTAACCGTAAAGGCCTTGCCCTTCTTGATGGTCTTCGGGACATCCTCATCCTTGAGCTTCATCTCGGATTTGTTGGTCACAGTGAATTTCTTTTCCAGAACGGTCTCCTTACCGTTCTTATCGGTCGCTGTGATCTTGTAGGTATACTTGCCGGCCTCGAGATCTCCAAACCGGAATTTATTATCCAGCTGTCCGATGTCGTAGCTTCCGGCCTTCGGCTTTACCGTCTCGGACTGGACTGCCTTTTTCTTCTCGTTGAGGATCTGCACCTTGACCTCGCTCATCTTGTTCTCTGATGTGACCTCGCCCTTGATGCTGTAGCTCGATCCTTCTGTCATGAGCACCGGATAATTGAACTCCGACGCAATCGGATGTTTCGGCTTGAGCTTTTCGATCATCTGGGTCTGCACCTGACCGGAAACATCACTGATGTACATATACATAGTGATCCTGGCGAGGCTGCCGATGGAGGAGGAACCGATCGTCTCAATGCCCACGTTCTTGCCGGATCTGTTTCTGACCGGGTCGACAACGAGGAACGTACCTCTGTCGTAATCATAGCCGACCGCCAGAACCGCGTGAGCGTCCCGGTCCTTCTGGGAATGATGTCCATAGATCACGATGCCCTCCGGATGGCTCTTGAGAAGATCTCTCAGATACTCGCCCTTGGCAGCGGTCGATCTGCCTTTCAGCGTTTTCCAGTTGATGCCGACAGAATAGGTCACGCCATCTCTGTTGTAGGAGTATTTCTTCGCGTGCTTCGTCCTGCCCCGCAGTTCTACCGGTCCGATGGTGTCCCACTTGCCGGATCCAAGCTGGATGGCTTTGCGCTTGAGCATGTAGTAGTTGGAATATGTTACGCACCATCCGTGATGGCTGATGGATTTCGGGATTCTGTAAACCGACTTGTCGCTCAGCGAAGGAAGCGGCGTACCCGTCTGCTCTTCTTCCGCCGCAAATGCAGAAACAGGCGTCACTAAAGTGAACGCCAGCATGAGCGAAAGCACAAATCCCATTATGCACTTCAACCGTTTCATTGAATTTCCCCCTGTATGTAAAATCTTAATAATCATTTATACGCACACATGATTATATCATATTTTCACCACCTGACCACCCCTATTATCACTTTTTTGAAGTTGTAATACCCCCTCCCAAAGGCTATAATCATTACATAGAAGCAAAAGCAGGAGGTACTATGCTGTATTCCGTTGTGATACCATGTTACAAATCATCAGAGTCCATCCGAATGGTCGTGGAAAGCACCGCTCAGGAGCTTGAGCGTCTCGGCAGAACGCCCTATGAGTTCGTGCTTGTGGACGACTGTTCCCCGGATGAGGGGAAGACCCTGGCAGCCCTGAAAGCGCTCCACGCGGACCATGACTACGTCAAGGTCATCTCCCTGGCCCGCAACGGCGGCCAGCACAACGCCATCATGGCAGGTCTGAACTTCGCGGAGGGTGACGCCATCATCGCCATGGACGACGACGGCCAGACACATCCTTCTCAGCTTCCTCTGCTATTTGAAGCCTTTGACGAGGGTCACGACATCGTCTATGGATACTATCCGGACAAAAAACACAGTCCGTTCCGGAACTTCGGCAGCTGGGTGAACTACATTTCCGTACGCATCCTGATCGGCAAGCCGAAGGATCTCAAGACGTCGAGTTTCTGGATCATCAAGAAGTTCGTCAGGGACTATGTCATACAGTACAAGAGTCAGTACACCCATCTGCAGGGCCTGTTCCTGCGGACCACCAAGGACATCACCTGTGTCCCGGTAAAACACTTCGACCGGGTCTACGGCCAGTCCGGCTACACCTTCAAAAGTCTGGTGAGCCTCTGGTCCAACATCATGGGCTTTAGCATCGTGCCTCTGCGCATCGCGCGCAATCTGGGCATCATCCTGTCCCTGGCAGGACTCATCGGAGCGCTGGTAGTCTTCATCCGCAAACTGCTCGTGCCGACCATGGCCATCGGCTGGTCCTCCGTTATGGTCTCCATCTGGTTCTTCTCGGGCGTGATCATGATCTTCCTTGGGCTGATTGGAGAGTATATCGGCCGAATGTTCCTGGGGATGGGCAACTACCCGCAATATGTGATAAAAGAAACACTGGATCACGATGATCAGTAGTCTGGATTTCGGATTGTCGTAGATTTTCCCCTGAAAAGAGGGGTTTTCTACGACTTTTTTCTTTTCCCCACATCTTCCGTGAATTTCAGCGAACTTCTGCATCTCTGGAGAGTCTTCGAAGATGCCCGCTTGCGGTGTGAAGTCGTAGAATTTGTCTCTTCAAGGCACAAAATCTATGATTTCCTCTCTCTGCTTCACATCGGAAATTCTCATGCAAAATCAAAGTCGTAGATTTTGACTGCTTTTGTCATGAAATCTACGACAATCCGAAATCTGCGTGGCGCGGCTTATTCTTTACCGTTTCCCGCAACAATGTTTATATTTTTTCCCGCTTCCGCACGGGCAGGGATCATTGCGGCCTACCTTCATCCTGCTCCCGTCTTCGTTGTAAAAAGACTTGCGCCCAAACTTAATGTCTGCAAGCTCATTTGGTGCCCAGCCGTTGTTCATCCATGTCGGAAGTGAATTATACATGTTCATCAGAAGATCGATCACACGTTTCAGATGTGCTTCGTTTGGCATATAATCATGCTCTTCCAATATGCTCATCCAGTCGTTTACTGTGCTGCTGCCGTTCATAACCCCTAGCGTCATGTAGTCGATCAGTTCCTCTATCACTGCATCGGCATAATATAAATCGTTCTGCGTATTCGGAACGTGTTCGTCCAAATATGCTCTCAGTGCGCGAACGGCCGGCCTTGCGAGTTTCCAGTCAAACACCGCGTTGGACGAAAGCATGGTTTCTTCAAGCGGGCGGGCTTTTATACCTTTGCGTCGATCTTCTATAAATGCAAAGGGCTCGATCGAACCCCGGATATAATTGTCGTTTCCAAACACATCTTCACCCTGTGTTTCATCGCCCTGACCGACGATGTCACGGTAGCATCCCGCCGCTTCATAATGAAGCAGATAATCGCCGCCTTCATCGGCTTCGAGCCAGACGCATCCGATGCTCTCCTCCGCAACGGAATTTGCGACAATTTCCTCAAATTCCATGCGGTCCAACGCAGCCGGGTAGAAACGGCAAAATTCGTCATATGCTTCCTCTATTTTTACAACGCCTCGCAGTTCAACAACAGCATCTGCAATATCTGCTGCGGCCTTGTAGTTGAAAATTTTCCTTCGAACCTCATCCCAATCTATATCCGAGAGTATTCCCATAATATCCTCCGGGATCACGAAGGTAAATTTCCCTTTTGTCCCCGATGTTCCCTTCGTGTAAAAAGAGTAACATATCGGACACGCGGAAACAGGCAATCCTGACGAGGTCATTATCTCATCTTCCGGGATCTCAAATTCACCGCCCTCTTCATACAGTTTCCTGTAAGCATCAAACTGATTTAAGCTCAAGCCACCGCGCAGCGTGAGTTCGACCGGAAATGGATTCGACGTGAATTCGGGGATCAGTGTATGTATCAGATCTGTCTTCGTACCTTTACCGGGCACATCCAGACCAAGGATAATCACCCAGCGCTGAAGATAATTCTTAAGTTCTTTTGAGAGCAGTTTTTTGAGGTCTCGCGTTACAGGTCCCTTTGTCACATTATGCTTCATGCTGTCAAGGATGGATCGTTGAATGCCACATGACATTGCCTTCTTCATTTCAGCATCAATCGCATCCTCGCGCTCCTGTTCACTCAGGCCGGACAGAATCCCTTTGTGATATCCCTCCATCAGACTCTTGCCCTGTTCCGCCAGATCAAACTCTCTTTTCACGCTTCTCTCACGTTCTTCTGCCTCTTTGTCCTTTATATCCGAAGCGATTCTGATGAATCCGTTGCTGCCGGAAATAATGATTGGATCACGAAGCGCATCCTCTATTTCGGATTTGATCATATCGCGCATTCCTTTGCCCATACTGACCGGCATGAGCCTCATAAATCCGTCATATACGATCTCTTTCTCGAAAGGCAGGAGTGTTGTCTCTGCCACCATCGGAAACTCGGGACTGTTCAGAACTTTCTTGATATCATCATGCAGCCCGGTCACTTCAAACAGCACGTTCCCGCGTAAAAAAAGCAACTTATTATTATGTTCAAATATGATGAACCACCCCGGCAAAGAGTTGTTCCAGTTCTTGACAACTGACAGGTCTTCACTGCCCAATGAGGCCGGGTTTCTTTCAATAAAGCTGTTCAAAATGGATGGCGATTCCCATGTCTCATCAAGCGTTTTCGCGAGCGTCTGTTCATTGTAAACGTTTTCATTGCTGAACTTTTTCCCTTTCCCAAAATATAGTGTTTCTTCTATGTTCAGCTTTTCATACGCAAAGTCAGCAAGCGCATCTCTTAACCTGTAAAAACGTTCACATGATTTCATATTAAGGACTTTTGATGCCATAGTAGATTACTCTCCTTCGTGTATAAGTTCTTTTAGTACACAAGCGACCTTGTCTTTGTCGGTACATTCTCGTAGATATACCGCGCCGCCGATGGTTTCATCCGGATGCATCCATGGGATGACGGGCACCCCAGCACCTTGTTGTAGTACTTGCCGCTCTGCAGGCTGGCTCCCGGTTTATAGAGAACTGTATGGAGGCGGACAGCTGTGTGTAGCTTGGAGAGGCAGTAATAATCGTAGCTGCCGGCGTGGGCGACGTACTGCTTACCGTAGATCGTATAACGGCCGTTCCTCGACTGGATCGAGACAGACCCGCTGGAGCAAAGATTGGACCACGCGCCCTTCTTGACGTTCGGCTTGACGTTCTTGCCGCCATTGACCAGTTTCCAGTTGCCTTTGGATCCTTTGAAGATGTACACATGCTGCGCGTACTTGCTGACCCAGATCAGGTAACCGGTCTTGCTTCCAAGCCCCGAATGATTGACGTAGTCCAGTACGGTCTTCTTCGAATACCCTGTTGCGTAATCCTTCCGCTTCATGTTCTTCTTTTTGCCGTTGTTCAGGTAGTATCCCTGAATAGTGTGCGCGTTCTTCTGGGCGAACCAGTAGGTTGTCGTCGGGTTAGCGATGTTTTTCTGTTCGTAGAACCGGACGCGCCCGTCCGACTTGTCGTAACAGATGAATTTATGCCCCTTCGCGAAACTGCCTGCCTTCTTGCTGTCACTCTGCTTATGCGTTTTGTAGATCGGCTTGCTGACCTTGGCGCTCTCAAGCACGTACAGCGGCAGGACGGTGTTCTGCTTCGCTACATTGATCGAGGGCTGCGACTGGCAGCGCCCGTTTGTCGATGCGTTGACTGCCTTATCAGCCCACTTGTTTTTCACATTGGCGCTGACGATTTCTCCCTTGGCATCCTTGTAATACGGAACGATCATGAACTGATAGAAATAAACATAGGAATGGTTCATAATCTTCAGCCCCCGCTTGTCAAAGGTGACCTTCTTGCCTTTGCCCGGGTCTTTGACCGTTGTCAGAAGTGTGTACTTGCCGGGCTTTGAAACAACTTCGTACTTTCTGGTCTTCTTCGTCCGGTACGTTTTGAGGGTCCTGCCGTCGGAGCATTTGCCCTTCGCGTCGATGTTGCCCCGTTCGCCGCCCTTTCTCCAGTAGATCTTATAGCCGGTGGCGCCGTCTATTCTGTTCCACTCGAGCAGGACTGCCTTATATCCCGGATCGGCAGCAAGTCCTGACAGCTTCAGCGTGCTGAAATCTTTCGTCTTAACGGCAGCAAATGCCCTGGGTTTCGATTCCTGTGTGCCGGCAGCCGTCTTCTTCACGGTCGTGATGGAATAGGTGTAGGACTGGCCGCGCGGCGAAAGCCCTGCAATGGTCGTCGTCAGAGTCGTAAGATTGGATTTGACCAGTTTCTTATTGGCGTCGTAGATGTTATAAGTGACCGTCTCGCCTTTTTCTGCGGCGACTGCGCTCCATGACAGCGTAACCTTTCGGTAGCCGGCGACCGGTGTCTTGACAGCAGGCGCTGCAAAATCCACCTCACCCATCGTCTGCACTTCTTCGGCAGCCTGTGTTTCTTCCGTAACGGTTTCCTCCTCTGGAATCACATCCGCATCGGATTCGATCTCCTCCTCCGCGGCGGTCGTTTCTTCCGTAACTGCAGGCTCGCTTGGTTCGGTGATCTCGCCCGGCTCGGTCGTGTCCTCAGTGACAAAAGCATCATCTTCCGCAGCCGGTTCGCTGACTGTTGCCTGTTCCGGCGCAGGATCTTCCTCTGCAGCGAACGACAGTCCTGTGCACCCGAACACCGTAAAAGCCATTACAAAAGCTGTCAAGACACTGCATACGTTCTTTACTGTTATTATGGTTTTTATCTTTTCCATGGTCTTCCGGTCCCCGTTTATATCTTTGCAAAAGCAATCTCTGTTACGCTAAATATGCTTAGTAGTATTTTACCGTTTTTTCGATCCTGAAACGGGATTCTTAACAAAATTGAATCATTTATCCCATATATAGCAAAAGGGAATTCGAATCGCTATGTTTCGAATTCCCTGTCTTTAGTTTTTTAGTTTACTTTAAATACTGCTTTTTACCAAACCTTGCATCTGGTCTTCTTTGGTACCTTGTCGTAGATCCACTTGGACACTTTCGGTCTGAGTCTGATGCATCCCTTTGAGACCGGATTTCCCAGTTCCTTGCTGTACAGCTTGCCACCGAACTTCTGGCCCTTCTTGTGGAGGAGTGAGTGCAGTCTTACGGTCTTATGCAGCTTGGAGAGATAGTAGTACGTGTACTTTGATCTCTTCGCTGTGTGCTGCTTTCCGAAGATCACGTAGTTTCCGTTTCTCGACTGGATGTATACCTTGCCGCTGGTGCAGAGGTTGGACCAGATCGCTTTGTTGTTCCAGCCGGTCGTTTTGCCGCCGTTCAGCAGTTTCCAGTTGCCCTTCTTTCCGGTGAAGATGTATACGTGCTGCGCGTACTTGCTGGCCCAGATCAGATAACCGGTCTTGCTGGTCAGCCCGCTCTTGTTGACAAAGTCCAGAACCGTCTTCTTCGAATAGCCTGTCTTCCAGTCTTTTCTGCTCAGATTATTCTTGTTGCCATTGTTCATATAGTAGCCCTGGATGGTGTGGGCGTTCTTCTGCGCGAACCAGAACGTATCCGTTGGGTTGGAAACATTCTTCTTCTCGTAGAACTTCACTCGTCCGTTCGCTTTATCGAAGCAGATGAACTTGTGGCCCTTGGAGAGTCTGCCTCTCTTCTTGCCGTCGTTCATACTGCAGGTCTTGTAGATCGGCTTGTTGACCTTCGCGTTCTCCAGTACATACATCGGGAGCACCGGGTTGTTGCGGATAATACCCTTCGTCGGATTTGATTTTCCGGCAACCGCGGTGGTCTTTTTGTTAAACGCAGCGGACTTATATGCAGTTCCCGGAACGTTCTTCGTATAGATCGGTGAGCCTTCGTCATCGTCATAATACGGAATGATCATGAACTGATAGAAATATACATACGTATGGTTCAGCACCTTCAGTCCGCGCTTGTTGAAGTTGACCTTCGTTCCGGAGGCAGGGTTCTTGACCGTCGTCAGATACTTATAGTTGCCCGGTTTGGAAACCAGTTCGTACTTTCTGGTCTTGCTGGACCGGAACGTCACCATGGTGTGGCCGTCGGAGTCCTTACCGACATTGTCGATATTTCCGCGTTCGCCGCCCTGTCTCCAGTAGATCCTGTAACCGGTCGCGCCATCGATTCTGTTCCACTGCAGGAGCACGGCCTTGTAGCCCGGGTCGGAAATGAGGCCCGTCAGTGACCGCGTGCTGAAGTCCAGCGGCTTTCCGGTGATTTTAGTGGCATCTGATTTAACAATCACGTTGTCGTCAGCGTCCTTTTCGACCGCCCTGACATAATAGGTGTAGGTCTTGGCTCTCGGAGAAAAGCCGGAACGCTTCCAGTAAAGCACCGTCAAATCCTCTTTGAAGGGCTCCGCGGTCTCTTCGTCGGAAGTATAGAGCGCATAGGAAATCGTACCGCCGTTCTTCGCCGCGACGCTTCCCCACTTGAACGTGACCGCTCTGTACACGTTGGTGGATGCTTTCGCGGCCGGCGCAGCGATCGGAGCAACATCCGTTTCAACTTCGATTCTCTGTGGCTCTACATTAAGAACTTCCTGTTCGGGAGTATCTTCGTTGAATTCAAACGCCTTTATGGTGAATATGTAAGAAGTGTTTGCTTTCAGACCTTCAATGGTACGGGTAGTTTCATCGGTCTTCACCGGCAGCCCTGAAACAGCCGGTTCTGCACTTACTTCATAAATCACCGTCAGTGCAGGATCACTGGGCTCAACAGCGTCCCAGCTAATCGTAGCGCTGGAGGAATCACGCTCCACCACGCCCATTAGGGACGCACTTTCTTCCGGCTCCGCAGTCTCGCCCAAAGTCACGTCAGTGCCTTCGTTCTCCTCCGGAGCTGCAACTTCATCGAGATCCGGATCGCTGCTCATCAGCTTAACGTTCTGAGCCTGATCTGTCGTTTCCTCCGCAAACGACAGCCCGGTGCATCCGAATACCGTGAACGCCATCACGAAAGCGGTCAGGATGCTCAATAATCTCTTTTTGTTTGATTTCATGTCTCTCTAACCTCTTCACTAACAATCTCTTTCACATAAATATATATACAAATTTTACATTTATTTTACTGTCATTTCAACACCTTATTTGCTTTCCGGCGGCGATTTGTGAATTACGGTTCATTGTATCGAGGTCCTCCTTCATTGACGAAAAAACAGGTCCTATAGTATACTTACAGCAGATTTATCAACTGCAGCCATGAAGGATCATGCCACGTGAGAAGTAATACTGAGAGGTAGACACAATGATAAGAAAGTACAGCAACAGTGAAAGAGATATCGTCCTGAAACACATTGGAGAGGACAGAGCGATGTGTTTCTATTTATACATGGATCTGGAGGAATGCGGATGTGAAGATGAAGGTCTTGGCCTGTGGGTCTCCCAGGAGGAAGACGACATTCGCTTCATTATCTATCAGTACTACGATACACTGCATCTGTTCGGTGATGTCAAATATCTCGATGACGAGGTCATCGCGCAGATCAAGTCCTGCGATCCCAGATTGCTCTATGGTCCGATCGACGTCATCAAAAAACTCTGCGGGATCTATTCTGTAGATGAGAGCGAGATCGAAGTCAACCAGATCATCACACTGAATAAGTTCATGGACGAGACTGCGGAGGAAATCAATCTTATTACCGAAGCCGAGGAAGAAGACATTCCTTATATTACCGAACTCATGTTGAAGGATGACTTGTATAAGAAGGTTTACTCGTACGACAAGCTGTATTCGGATCTGCACAGAAGATGGAAGGACGGCTTCGGGCGTCTGTTTGTTCTGAAGAAGGACGGGAAGATCCTTGCTGCCAACGCCACCTACGCGGAAACCAAGGACCTCGCTGTGATCGGCGGACTGATCACCGATCCTGCCGCACGCGGACAGGGGCTGGGACGGATCATCACCGCCAGCACCTGGGACCGTGTCAAACACGAAGGCAAACAGGGACTGGCGTTCATCGAGGCAGACAACATCCAGTCCATCCGGCTTCATGAGAAAATGGGATATACCTTCTTAGGACAAAACGCGAGAATCATTCTTGCGTGACAGACTGTCCGGAGATCTCCCTGTAAATCTTCTCCGCCAGTCGCCAGTCACGTTTATATTCTTTCATATAATAGCGGTCCATGAGCTTTTGCTTCTGGACCAGCCGAAGAGCCTCCCATAACGGTTCGTTTTGATACATGATCTCTTCAAAATCAGTATCTATAAACTGCGCGTCCGTGATCACGGGAGACTTTTTGATTGCCTCTTCCCGGCTGCCAAACCGCTTGTTCAAATAGGATGAAACATCGGCCGGAACATACACGGAAAGGCCAAACAGCGCTGCCCTTTTCCGATCCGCCCACTGCTGGATCGGATATGTTTTCAGCGTATTGTTGTCGTAGATATACATGTTCTGAAATCTTCCGTCGAGTTCCTGCTTCAGGTTCTGACGGAACAGATGCCTCGTCAGTTTATCGCCGTTTCTGAACACTTTTTCTGCAAAGGCAAACCGGCTCATTTCGTATTCCGTCATCTGGGGCGCATTGAAATGATACCCGAAATGGGTGCGCCAGTATTTTTCAAGAAGCAGACTGCGGCTCTTTTTCGCCGTATCCCTGCCGGGGCGCGCAATCCGGATGGGGACCGACACCCGCAGTTTCTTTCTGCGATCGAGCTTGTTCAGGTCAACACCGGTGGCCTCCGTATCCATGTACAGGATGTCCAGATTTCGCAGCCGGGGATTGTTTTCAACCGATTCGATCGCCCTGTTTGCAGGAAGATCCTGCAGAAGCTGTAAGAGCTTCGCCGCGTTGCGGCCATCCATAACGATGTCCATACTGCTGAAATCCGCAGGAGGCTCCGCGGCTTCGTTATCCAAATAATACAGGATCCCGCCGCCGACAAAATATGCGATGTTATGCGTTTCACAGAGATCGACCAGTTCCTGCAGGAGCCGGAAATACCGGTTCTTCGCAATGGCGTTCCCCGCAGATCCGGCTTCGTCCTTCCCGTCTGCCGGGTCTGTGTCGTTTTCGGTTTCGTTTCCTTGCGTTTCTGTGCTTTGCGGATAGTTCTTTTTCAGTTCCATCAGCAGAATGCCGTTGCTGCTCTCTTTCAGGACTTTGCTGTACTGCTGACGCGCAAGCGCGGTCTCCCCCCGCATCTGATGGATGTCCCCCAGATACTTGCAGAAGTCCACCTCTTCCGGCCACCGGGACAGACAGCCTGAAACGATGCAGCGAAATTCCTCCGAAGACGCTTTGCCGTTCTTCTGCATCAGATACAGCTTGTACTTCAGCACTTCCGCATTTGGGCTTGCTGCGGCCAGCGTGTCGACGATCTCCTCCGCTTCCCGGTATCTTTCATCTTCGATCATGTCCTGAACGGTTTTAAGATTCCGGAACATCTGCTGGACATTCGCCAGATTGTCCGGCAGAGCGCGGTCCACCTGGCCGATCCTGGCCTGCAGGAGTCTGTCGGCTTTTCCGATTTTCTTATCTCGGATCAGAAGATCCAGCACGGTTTCCAGATAATCATCCCCCAGATCAACATAAAGAGGATGCTGTTTCTCATAATACTTGCCGGGCATATTGTTCCCGAGGAAGTACTTGTTGGTCTGCATGCCGGCGTATTCCGCCAGCACCGGTCCCGCTTTCACCGGATCGTCCTTCCCAATCGCGTCCGCGTTCATATGCCACAGGGTCCTGCGTCTGACAAACTCTCCTTCGTTGCCTCGAATGATCCTGTTGGCATGATGGATCTCCGGAAGGTTGTCGAGGGTCATCGCTTTTCTTTCGGCCAGCCTGGACGTGACAAGTTCTTTGTTGATCCTGGAGCTGATGACCGAATCGATTTCACGGTACGGTCTGTCCGGATCTGTGATCGTCCCATGATCGAATCGATCCTGCACCGGCGGAAGGTACAGCCAGTCCAGTCCATACAGCTGCACGAGATGCTCCGCCAGCCTGGTCGGCAGCGGGATCATCATATCCTCAAACGGAAGGTACTTTGGCCGGGCGAACATCTCCTTACGGAACAGATGGGGCAATCCTCCCCACCGGAGGATATAATACGATGCCTCCTCCTCACTGTATTTTTCGAGCTCGGGGATCAGCTCGCTGACGACAGCCTGCTTACCGTGTTTTCTGGCTTTTGCATACAGAGAGGAATAGGCTTCGCAGGAATCCTGGCTTTTGGAATAGATGTAGAACTCGTTGATGATATCAGAAATCAACATGACAGTCCTGCTGTGCATGTTGATCGCCTCTTCATCATCTATGACGGGATCCAGGATGAAAACATCGATCACCTGTCCCTTTGTGATATCGTTATACAGCTGCGACTGATAGATCTGCGTCGACTCCCGATCGGCGTATCTGCCGATCAGGTTGTTGTATTCCGGGTTGTCCTGCCAGTATTCCAGCACCCGGTTGGCCGGCGGATTCTGTCTCATGACCGTGTGGAATTTCTCCCAGTTTTCAAGGGTCATGTACACGTCGATGTCATCGTCCCACGGGATGAACCCTGCGTGCCTGACTGCGCCTATGGCAGTTCCTCCGGTCGTGTAATAGGTTATGTCGTTATCCTTACACAGACTGTCGATCTCTTTCAGAAGCTTCAACAGTCCTGCCTGTGATCTGTTCATTCGCAAATCCTTTCAAGCCCTAAAATTCTGCTGCCAAGTCGCGATACAGCGTTCTAAATAATGCCGCGCCGTTTCAGATCCTTAAACGCATCGATCAGCTCATCATAATCCGCCTCGGTCAGAGCGCCGATGTGACCGACTCTGAACAGGGTGTCCTTCAGTTCTCCGCCGTTCGGGCAGATCCAGATCCCGTATTCGTCTTTCAGATGCAGGAAGATCTCGTTTGCCGAACAGGTCGTCGGACGCAGCGGCGTCACGGCATTGGACAGATGATCGGTGAACAGTTCAAAGGGAAGTCCCTCCAGCTTGCCGCGGAAATACTCCGCCAGTCCATGGATCCTTTTGATTTCGGATTCCGTACCGCCTGCCGCTTCGATCTGCTTCAATCTGGCGTGGATCTGCAGCAGTGTTGTTACTGCCGGTGTAAATGGGGTCTGTCCTCTCTCTCCATCCTTGAGCGCTGTTTTGAGATCCAGATACATGCAGCGGGACGGATAGTCTTCCAGCCGTTTGACGGCGCGGTGGTTCATCACGATGATCGAAACGCCCGGAGGACACGCCAGGGCTTTCTGGGATCCTGTGAACATAACATCGATGCCGTACTTCTGCATATCCACCTCATCCGCCAGGAATGAGCTGATCGCGTCCACGACAAAGAAGATCTGATTTCTGCGGCAGAAGTCCGCGATCATGCCCAGATCATAGTGAACGCCGGTGGATGTTTCATGAATATTGACCAGAAGGCCTGTATAGCCCTGGTTGTCATACTTCTTCAGATCCTCTTCGGTCAAAGATTTTCCGATGCCCAGATGGATCGATGTGTAGTTGAGCTTGTACAGCTCGCACAGTTCCGCGAAACGCTGCCCGAATCCCCCGCCGTTGACGACCAGTACCTTGTCCCGTTCATCGAAGAAGTTCACCACAGCCGTCTCCATGGAAGCTGTCCCGGAGCCTGTCATGAACGCGACTCTGCCGCTTTCTTCAACATTCGCGAACCGCTTCATCAGAGCCTCGTTTTCGAACATGATATCCGAAAATTCCTGTGTTCTGAAATAAGGTGTGTGCACGCTCCCGATCTCAAGGACCTCATCACAGGACTGTACTGGACCAACAGTGAAATTGATCATCGGTTTTCCTTCACGCATTACTCTCATTTGCTTCATTTCTCCTCATTGATTTTAATACTGACTTTCATTATCCTCTTTATCTTCTTCCATTTCCTCAACCAGCTCGTTCAACCGGCTTACCAGCAGTTCACGAAGCTCCGCTGCGCTCTTTCCGGTTTCCTCCTCGGAATAACAGGACTCGGGAATGACCGGTGTCTGCAGGAAATAATGATCCGGTATTTTCTCCGCGTACTGGAGCAGAATGTCCCGTACGATCTTGCTTCTCGAATGATAGCCTTCCTCATTGTTCTTCAGGAACACTCTCATTGCATCCAGATAGATCCCCATTGTGACATAGGGTGTGATGCCATTTTTGTATTGCTTCTGAATGTCCCCCAGATATTCCTCGATCACTTCGAAATATTCCGGAGATTCCAGTGATTTGCTTTCGCACTGTTCAACGCGTCTGCTGATATCACGACGGATCGCGGTCCCATAAAAGGCTGCGTTGTAATACCTCTTGTCTTTTCTTCCCTGGCGCAGTCCGACCACCATCGCGTCTCTGTTTTTCCTGCGGTCGCGGTAAACTTCCTCCAGATCTATATTCTGCTCCCGGCACATCTTCAGAAATTCATCGTACGACAGCATCTCGGAGCGAATGACGTTCAGATCGTAGAAGCGTTTTTTTACGATTTTTCTCATGCAGATCTGGGGGAACGGGAACGTAACATCATCCAGCGTCTTCTTAACGTCCTTTTCCCACAGATCCTTTTTAAAGGATGCGCGTCTGCCGTCCGCCAGGTACAGCTCGCTTGGCTC
>Ga0256405_10002609_pt1 | contig 40439 bp, 28 predicted proteins | sample RumenRJG_02DNA_FD_189096 | JGI IMG/M metagenome (GOLD analysis project Ga0256405, IMG submission 189096) | Bovine rumen microbial communities from Lethbridge, Alberta, Canada - RJG_02 | ecosystem: Host-associated > Mammals > Digestive system > Stomach > Rumen | place: Canada: Alberta... | reverse complement strand
TTCTCAACCCTCCCCCCCCCCCCCCCCCCTAAATCTCTATCCTTGCAGGTCTATATAATAAAATTACAATTGTCTCCACTTTAATGTGTAGATACTTTGCCTTTTCTTAAATTTTCCTTCCGTAAAATATCAGATTGGATAGAGATTCATGTGAGGTCGTTAAGAACTATGAAAAAATACGGCAGATACATGCTCCTGGCTGCATTGATGAGTGCAGGGGCACTGGCATCACCGATGCTTCCGCGTGAGATGAACCGTAATGCCCTGGAATCAGCTGCGACAGAACCGGCAAAGGACAAGACGGAAAGGCCGATTGTTGCGATAAAAGCCAAAGATGATAGCGGTGTTATAACACCTGTAACAAAAGAGGCTGAAAACCTGCCCAAACCACGGCCTTCTGCCGAAAAGGCGGCATCGTCACCGGCAAAAAACAGCATCTCAGGAGTGATTAGGGCTGATGCTTCAGCTCCTAAACAATCTAAAGCCGGCAGTGTTTCCCCTAAAGACTACGTGGTTAAGCTGCCTGTTTCCGAAATTTACGTTATAAAGCGTGAAAAGGACTCTTCGTTTCAGTTTGCCGACGCCTCAGGGCGTTATGCCATCTATAAAGGCGACCTTTACGATCTGTGGGACAACAAAAAGAAGCTCAGCTCCAAAGAAAAAATGGAATACAGCTTCACTCACATTCCGGTGGCACGATTGCGTTCAGTCCGCGGACTTAACGAAATTGTCCTGGACGGCAATAAAAACTCTACGACGAAGGGTAGGGAGGTTTTTTTCTTTCTCGATCCAACCGACGCCGGGAGCCTGGAGGTCATCCAATCCTTCACCAAAACCATTAATTCAGGTTTTTATCATACGCGTATCGTTTTGGCCGGTACCGCGGATAATACCGAAACCGTGAGTCTTTTTGTCTGCTCATCCGCAACCGGCAAGGAGAAGCTCACTGCGCTCATAAGCAGGGACTACAAGGTTCTTCATGAAACCCATAATGAAGAATGCACCCCCGGCAGTTTCATTCAGAACACCAATGCCTTTATGGGATATCTCGGAATCAGGGAATTTCCGTTCTTAATTGCTCCTTCAGGGCGATACGCATCGGGCTATGTAGAAAATCCGTTCGATTTTGTACAGAACATGAAGTAAGTTAAAGGATTAAAAAATGATTATCATTAAGAAAAAATTCATGTCAAAGATCATTGAAGAAGACCAGAGAGCTGCCAGTCTGATTCCGATTTACTCATATGACAAATCATCAGACATCTTCTTGGGTGATGATAAGAGCCTTAACGCGGCATTTGTCTGCAGTCCGTTAACCGGTTTTGATTCTCAGGTTCAGAAGCGTATCGATGGTTTTCTCAATTCAGAATACCCGAAAGGCTTTGTAATTCAGTTTTGTTTGTATAAATCACCTGATATCGCAAGACAGATCGATCAACTGCTGGACATTCGCGATCCGTACAGATTTGAATTGCCGTTTTATTATTCCGTAATTGAAGAACGAGCTGAATTTCTTAAGCATCATACCGATAAAAACATCGTTAGTGATACAAAGCGTGGCTACTACGACTGCGGAGTGATCTGTGATACCAAATTGATTATATCCTTTAAACTTCCGATTAAGAATCAGCAGCCATCTGAAGATGACATCATTAAGTGTAAGAATCTCCAAACACGCTTTATCGCCAGTTTAAATGCAATTGGTTTGTTTCCTGTTAAACTAAATCAGTATGAATACATTAGACTCATGCAAACCATTGTAAATTGGGATGAGCCACTTTGGAAACAGAAGGAGAATAACAACAGTTTCATAAGACCAAGGGAACACACCAAATTCTACGAAGAAGACAAGCCGATAAGAGAACAGATTTTTGATCCTGTTTCTGAGCTAATCGTTGATAAGAAGAACATCCAGATAGGCGAAACATGTTTCATTAAAACTCTGTCCGCAAAGAGACTTCCTGAAGAGATTTTCCCGGGAGAAGCCATTTCATATGTCGGTGATATCATGGAAGGTTCCTCAAACAGCTCAATTCAGCAGAATTACATGGTCTGCTGTAACCTCTATTATCCGGATCTGGAACGCACGAAGTCCAATCTTGAAAAGAAGCGCCAATTCGCGGTTAATCAGGCCGGCGGTTCCCTGGTACGCTTCATTCCGGCCTTACGAGATAAAGAAAACGACTTTAACACGCTGTACGAGAGCTATTCCAAGGGGGATAAGCCCGTGCTTTTGTCATACACGGTCGTAACGTTCTCAAGAAGTCAGGAACAAAGTGATTTCGTAGCCATGAAACTCAGAAACCTTTGGCGCGAAAAAGGCTTCGAACTCATGGAAGACGTCGGCATTATGCTCCCGATGTTCGTGAACTGTTTGCCGATGTGTGCGGATATGGAAGCAGTGACACAGCTGAGACGTTATAAGACCATTACCACCACGATGGCAACGCCTCTTATTCCCGTAATGGCGGAATGGAAAGGAACCGGAACTTTCCACGCCGCATTGATCTCCAGAACAGGCCAGCTTATGTCCCTGTCCCTTCATGACGCTACCACAAATAAAAACGCTTTGATAGCAGCTGAATCAGGTTCCGGTAAATCATTCCTTTTGAATGAGCTGATTTTCTCGTACCTCTCCGAAGGAACCCAGATCTGGGTAATCGATGCAGGTAAGTCTTATCAGAAGCTTAATGAGTTATTGGATGGCGACTTCTTACAGTTTGACGAAAGCACCGACATCAGTCTTAATCCTTTCGCACTTATTGGCGATTATACAGACGATGAAGATGCCGTGGTTTCGCTGGTGGCAACCATGGCCTCAAAGGATAATAATCTCTCCGAACTTCAGAATGCGACTCTTAAAAGAATCGTAGGGGAAATCTGGAACCGTAAACAGAACCGGATGACCATTGATGATATAGCCGAAGCCTGTCTTTCAAACGAAGACTCCCGTGTTCGAGATATCGGTAAGCAGCTATACGCATTTACGTCTGAAGGCAGTTACGGCAAATACTTTAACCGTGCGAATACCATCGACTTCAAGAACAAATTTACCGTTCTGGAACTGGATGAACTGGCCGGGCGTAAGCATTTACGTCAAGTAATTCTGCTCCAGCTTATATATCAGATTCAGCAGGCCGTGTATTTGGGTGACAGAAGTCAGAAAAAGATTGTAATCATCGACGAAGCATGGGATTTATTGAAAGAGGGTAATGTATCGACCTTCATGGAGCATGCGTACCGTAAGTTCAGAAAGTATGGCGGCGCGATAGTGATTGCCACTCAGTCCATTGATGACCTTTATACGTCTCAGACCGGTGAAGCCATTGCCAAGAACAGCGCTTCAATGTTCCTCCTGGGACAGACCGAAGAATCGGTTGAATCTGTTAAGAAGACCGGACGTCTGGCATTAAATGAATACGGCTATAACATGCTTAAATCCGTGCATACAATCCCTAATGTTTTCTCCGAGATTTTCCTGAAAACCAAGACGGGGATCGGGGTAGGGCGCCTTATCGTATCGGATTTCCAAAAGCTCCTGTATTCGACCGCACCTGAAGACGTGGCCGCAATTCAGATTCATCGTGACGAAGGTTTATCAATCATAGACTCAATCAGAAAGGTTCTGGAGGAACGTAATCAGCAGCTGAGATAAATTTCCGGAATATGTGCTTCATTCTTCGAGAGTGAAGCACATGAATTACACAGGACAAACACAAGACTTACACAACACATACACTTGAATTACACAACATTAACACATGATATGGAAAAGGATTGTTTTTCCGTTGCGGAATGTAATCTTTTTGAATATTTTACGTGCGATGTAACATTTTAGGAACGCTTTATGTTGCAAACGGCAAATAACATTACTACAATGACGGCAGTCATCAGGGGCACGGTTCCCCACAAACGGAAGTCTTTTCAGGCACTTTCACTTTTAATTGGGAAATTCTTCCCAAACCTCAGCAATCCTTATCGGAATTATTACGCCTTAGGGCAGCTTTATCTTTTTTTATCATTACTTAAATAATCTAGTCTAAGAGTCATTGGAAATTGTCATGCAATTTCCAATCGCTTTTGGCGATACGGGTTTTCGTACTTAATTGTACGTTTACGTTCGCATTCAACGATATGAATGCACGGTCGGCTGCTTTTGCAGTCATTTTCTCAAACTGGGCATGCGCCAGTGCATGCCCAAGACTCCTGTAGTTGGTTGGTGTGCTCTGCCATGCCTGCAAAAACCAAAGATTCGTTTTTTCCATACGGATCGGCGGTTCCAACAATCCCTCGGGATTAAGGAGTTTTTATGGAAAACATCATAGACTTAACCAAAAACAGAAATGTTACCGGGGATGAATTCCCTGTATCCGTACGCAAGGCGGATGCCGGTGCGGAGTTCGGTATTCATGAACTTGACGGAGTAAGCCTTGAGGTTCCAGTGTTTGATAAGTCATGTCAGTACCTGGCTAAGCCGGCATCTGATTATGTGTTCAATACGGGGCTTCTGCGTAACCTTCTGTCCTTTCTGGAAATGGGAAAGTCTTCCGGAGATGCTCTTTACCTGTACGGCCCAAGCGGCTGCGGTAAGACATCGATGGTAATTCAGGCTGCGGCAGTCCTGAAATGGCCGACGGTTTCATTAACCGTCAACGGCCGTTTTGAGCTGGCGGATCTGATTGGTCACCCAACCATTGTAAAAAATGAGCTGGTGTTTGTGCACGGCGCTCTGGCAAGAGCCATGAAGTACGGCTATGTTCTTATTCTCAATGAGATAGATCTGGCCGATGCTGCTGAACTTTCGGGACTCAATGACGTTCTGGAAGGGCGAAACCTCGTCGTGATACAAAATAACGGAGAAGTGATAAAGCCTCACCCGTCCTTCAGACTGGTGGTAACGGCCAATACCTGCGGCAGGGGCTCCAGAGGCACCTACCACGGGACACAGCTTCTCAATGCAGCCTTTCTCGACAGATTCAGATTCATCGGATGCGACTACATGTCGTCTGAAGAGGAACTGAAGCTGCTTAAGAAGGTTGTGCCTGATGCGGATGAAGGACTTCTGTCCGGAATGGTAAAGGTGGCTTCCGAAATAAGGAAGTCTCACCTTGATCCAGTGCCTAATCACGTCTATATGTCCGTACCCATGAGTACCAGGGCATTAGTCAGATGGGCAAAGCTTACGGCCGAGTACTCCTATGAGTCTGATCCTGCGGATGTTGCACTTGTGCATGCATTTACGGGCAGGCTTTCCGAGGAGGAACGCGCTTACGTGACAAGGCTTAAGTTCGACATCATGGCAGGTGAAACCGAAAATCCGTAAGGATATCGATGACATTTTTTCAGATTGAATGTTATCGTAATTACTAATCTGAACCGACAAAGCATTTCCCTCTCTGAGGGAAGTGCTTTATTTTTTTAGCGAGAGTCATTGGAAATTGCCTAACAATTTCCAATCGCTTTTGGCGATACGGTTTTCGTACTTAATTGTACGTTTACGTATGTATTCAACGATATGAATACACTGACGACTGTTTTACAGTCATTTTCTTTAACTGGGCATGCGCCAGTGCATGCCCAAGACTCCTGTAGTTGGTTGGTGTGCTCTGCCATGCCTGCAATAACCAAAGACTCATCTTTTCCATGTGAGTCCGCGGTTCCAACAGTCTTTATGGCTAAGGAGTTAAAAATGGAAAATCAAATTAAGGCCGGTGCATTGCCGTTGATCATGGGCAATTATGCAAGTAATTTTGGTATCAATCTTTATATGTACGGTGCCTCCGCATACACTGACGGCAAAAATATTACAATACCGCGACTCAATTTCAATAATCCTGAGGAAATGGATCTGGCTTTCGGCTATGTTGCGCATGAATGCGGTCACGTAAGATACAGTGATTTTGATGTTCTAAAATCATTTGAAGGGACTGAAGTCCTTAAGAGCCTGTTCAATGCTCTGGAGGATACTCGTATAGAGTACCTGCAGATGAAAAACTGGCCGGGGCTCAGAAAAACCTTTAACAATCTTGTTAAAAGGCTTGATGAGTCCATCTGCCGGTACCTTAAGAACTGCAAAAACAGGGCAAGCCTTATCACTGTTTTCTTTGACTGTTCAAACAGAGTTAACTGTTTAAATCAGGCTTCGGAAAACAGCCTGAAAATGGCTAAAACCAAGCTGAAGAAGATTCTACCTGAAACGCTCTTAACAACGCTGCAGGAAAAGGCAATGCAGTCGGTTAAGTGCCGTAATTCCGCGGAAGTTCTGGAACTTAGTAGGGAAATAATGAATTCAATAACAAAAACAATTGAATTCATGAATGACCAACATGCTAAAGAAGCTGAACAGGAGAAAGGTCAAACCGATCTTTTCGATGATTCTGATTCTTTATCTGAAAAGGTAAAGAATCTGGGGTTAGGAACGCCGGACAGCAAAATGTCTAAATCTATGGTTAAAGAATTTGAAAAAATTATTTCAAAAATGAAAGAAGCCATAGAAATAAACAGTACACTGGACCGTAAGCATCCTAATATGGAATCGGTACTTGAGGCCTGCTCCGCCAAATCCGTTGGTGCGGTGGACATAGGTTCCCTGGTATCAAGGAATTCCGATCCGGCCAAAGATCTGTCGCTTTACAGAAAGGTACTGGCTGAGAATTCACTCAGGAACAACATTCATCACCTTGTGAAAGGTTATGAAGAGTGGAATATCGGTTCAGCATCAAGCGGTAAAACCCTTGATGTCAGACGATATCAGTACACTCTGGGCGGAACTCTCAGTGACAGAGTCTTTAAAAAGAAAATGCCTAAGAAGGCACTGAACACCAGTATTCATTTACTGGTCGACATTTCAGGTTCAATGTCAAGACCTTGTTCTGATGGTAGCAATACCACCAGGTCTCAGGTAGCCAATCATGTGGCACTGTCCTTGGCCATGTCTCTTGAAAGTGTCAAAAACGTGGATAACAGGGTTATCTATTTTCCGGGAAATTACTGCGAGTATGAAGAGGTATATCGTAGCGGACAGCCTTTGGTTGAACGTGCGACATACTTTGATTTGATGCCACGGGGATGTACCCCATTGGCTCAGACTCTGCTGTATTCAATACATAATATGCCTTGTACTGATAAGTACCATCGCAATATTATTATTGTTATAACCGACGGAGAACCTGATAATTATCAATTTGCCCGTGATATGCTGGCGAAAGCCAAATCCATGGACATAGAAGTCTATGCCCTGAGGATTGCTCCTAATCAGGGAAGACTGACGGATCTTTTTGAAGAGCACGTTGACATGTCTGAAGCTTCGGAATTACCTGAAGCTCTGACAACGCTGCTTGCCGATAAGGTTTTTAATTATCAGTAAATAATAGTTATCCTGCGCTACACAAAGCCTTTATCTGAAAAGATAAGGGCTTTTTTTATTCCCGCCCAAAAATTCAAATTTACTCACGTTTTTTGATCAGTTCGTTTGAAGGTTTGAATTTCTGCGTCCGTTATCATTTGCTTAGCTGAAAGTTTATATAAGGAATCGAAGCACATGGAAGCAGTAAAAATTCCTAGGCGCATTGACGAACCGCCTAATCTTCTTCTCTGGACTCTTGATGAGTTTATTCCTCCGATTATCGGACTTCTTTTCGGCGTGATGATTAATCACGCGTTACCGTGCATGGTATTGGGGTTCGTGGCCACAAGCTTTTACCGCCGATACAGAGACGGGCATCCTGACGGTTATTTCCTGCACATGGCCTATTACTATCTGGGCTATCCGTTAAAGGGAAGAAGTTTCGTGAACCCGTTCATCAAAGAATTTCTGCCGTAAGGAGTTTTTAATTGGAAGAAAAAGAAAAGAAAAGTAGTACTTATGCCGACATCAAGGAATTCCTTAGTCGCTGGGATGTGTTGAAGACTGAAGCTAAGTTCTCGCGAATTACGATTCTGGTTCAGTCTGTCCTGCTGGTCATCATGTTTTTCTTCGTGATGAACAAGAACACGGTCGTAACCGTGATTCCGTACACTCTGTCATCAGAAGCCTACATAACTCAAGACAAAGCGTCTGTGCGCTATAAGGAAGCCTGGGGGCACATGATTGCATCCGAGATCGGTAACATTTCCCAAAAGAACTTTAATTTCCTTAAATCCAGATTGGCTCCTTTGGTTTCTCCAAGTATTTACGGCGATTTCTTCAAAAAATTGGAGGACGAAGTTGCACAGATTAAAGAAGACAAAATCATCATATCCTTCGCACCTGCAGCGGTTGTTTATGAACCTAACACGGACAAGGTCTTTGTTTTCGGACGTTCTGAAGTCACCAACGCCTTAGGATACAAGACTTCCTCAGTCAGAACTTATGAAATCAAGATCCGCATGAATCTTTATGTTCCGCAGATTACTCACTTCGTAAGTTACGCCGGTGAACCGCGTAACGAGAACGTACTCCAGCAGCTGCGCAAGAAAGAAGCAATGAACCAGAAAAAGAAGGCCCAGGAAAGGGAAGAGCTAAATGATTTTGAATAAGAAAAAAATACTTACAGGCGTCATGATGTGCAGTGCCGGTATGGCAGTGGCTGACGACTATGTTGATGATATTCCTGAGGTTCCCGCTTCGGTGATGCGCTCTGACGCATCTGCAGGAAACGGGGAAGCAATTCATGACGAGCCGATGATTACCGTAAAACAGGGAAACAATTACATCGTGCCGATAGCCATCGCTCATCCTAACAGGATTGTCACTCCTTTTTCCAATCCCGAGGTTATATCAACCAGCCTGACCGGCATGAAGGCCGACGGCTCCTGCAGTGAAATCTGCATCAAAGACAACGTCGTATACGTTGCCACCAATAAGCAGGTGCCGGTGACCATGTTCGTTAATGAGAGGGGTAATGAATCAGCATCCATCTCACTGACATTGGTTCCGAAGAAAATTCCGCCAAGGGAAATTGCACTGAGATTCGAGAATCAGAATCAGTTCCTGGCCAAGCAGACGGGAAGCAAGGAAGCGGAAGCATGGGAGCAGGATCAGCCTTATGTTGAAACCCTTAAAAAACTGCTTCGCAGCATAGCTCTTAACGAAATTCCTTCAGGTTATACGGTTCATCCTCTCGGTAAGGACACGGCCGATACACCGATCTGCAGATCCGAATACGTTAAAACAACGTTTACGAACGGGCAGCTCCTTAAAGGTCACGCTTTAAACGTTTACATCGGGGTTGTCACCAATCATACGGGCTCTGCCGTAGAGATTAATGAGCAAATGTGCGGTTCCTGGGACGTCGTAGCCGTGGCGGCATTCCCTAACGTGGTTCTGGAACCCGGTCAGAAGACCGAAATCTACGTCGTGAAGCGCGTTCACCACGAAGAAAAAATAAAGAACTTCCGTCCGTCACTGGTTAATTAAGGAGAAAGCGCATGTCTAAAATTACCGAATGGTGGGCTAATGTTCCACCGAAGCAGAAAAGATGGATTTCTCTCGGCGGCTTGGGCGGATGCGCTCTGCTGGTTTCCTTCGTGTTAAACGAATCCACCATGCCTCAGCAGCCAAAAAAGAAAGCTCCGGAAGCACCTATCCAGCAGACCAATCTGGTTACTGACTACAACGCTAAACAGTCAACTCTCGAAGCTTTGTCAGGCGAAATGAAATTTCTGAGAGCCGAAAACATCAAGCTTAAGGAAGAGCTCGCTACCGCGGACAGGAAAAACCTGAAAGAAATCGAAAAAATCAGGCAGCAGCAACAAAACGAGACAGATAAACTCAAGCAGCAGATGGAACGTTTGGAAGCAAGATTGTCTATTGTCGACGACACTGCTAATCAGATTAACCGAGACGTAGAACTTAACCGTCAATACACAGAAGAAGAAATTAAAAAGCTGAAGGAAGAGGGCGTGAAGTTCACTTATGACAGCAACGGTAAAGAAGTTCCGGTACAGCATATAGCTTTCGGCAGCAGTGATTTCGGTAAAGAAAACGCCGTGGCCGCCATCGATATGATGTCCGCAAACTCACCCGAGGAATTCTTTGCCGTGGCTCCCGAACCTACCAGGGAAAACGCTGAAAGACGTCCGGTAATTGACTCAAAAACCGGTAAGGCAAAGGTTGATGCCAGCGGTAATGAAGTAATGACGGAAGCCGTCATTACCATTACTTCTCATTCTGAACCGCAGGAAACAGTGAAGCCCAAGGCCAAGAAGGATGACTTTCTGTACATCCCTTCAGGCGCGATTATTTCCGGCGTGTTCCTTAACGGTTTGGATGCTCCGACTGGTAAGAGTTCCCAGAAGAATCCGTTTCCGACTCTTATCAGAGTTCAAAAAGATGCCATTCTTCCTAACTACTACACTGCTGACATCAGAGAATGCTTTCTCCTCATGTCCGGATATGGTGATCTGTCATCAGAGCGAGCTTTCCTGCGCGGAGAAAAGATTTCCTGCATCAGGGCTGACGGCAAAATCATTGACGGCAAGCTGGAAAGTTATGCGGTAGGGGATGACGGTAAAGCCGGCGTGCGCGGTCGTTTGGTCTCCAAACAGGGGCAGATTATTGCCAGATCGCTTCTGGCTGGTTTTGCAGGCGGATTCGCAGAAATGTTTGATACCACTGCTACTCCAACAATCAACACTTCAACTGACGGCACCATCCGTTATGAAGACGTATATTCAGGTAAAGCAGTACGTGGCGGGGCTGCGAAGGGCGTGTCTCAGGCACTTACAAGAATTTCAGATTTCTACATGGATTTGGCTGAATCCGTATATCCGGTAATTGAGATTGACGCCGGACGTCAAGTGGATGTCGTGGTTTCTGCAGGAGCCAAGCTGACATTTAAGAACGTGGACAGCATTAACACTGCGATGAACCCAAAAAGCAACAAAAATTAAGTAAAACAACAAAATCTCTAGGAAAAGCAAATGAATTGGTTTAAAATTACGACCGTCTATTTAACAGTGGCTCTCGCGGTCACTACAACCGGTTGCAGTCTTCTTAACTTGGGTGAGGAAGATTACGCATGTCCGGGAAAGAGCAAAGGCGTATCCTGCGCATCTACCAGAGAAATGTACCAGGCGACCAATAACGGCAGTGTGCCGCGCCCGGTAACCAAAAAAGAAGTCGATGAAATGGCCAAAAACGGGGAACACGTTTCAACCGTCAAAGGCGTTCAGGAAGACACAGTTGTTTTAATGCAACAGGCAAATGTTGAAGGCGAAAACACGTCTACAACAGTCACATACAGTGATAACGGAGCTTCCGTAAATCAAAAGATTACGGACAACTACGTGGCTCCTGCACTACCAAAGAAACCCATCCCGATCAGAACACCTTCAGTAGTTATGCGTATTCTTGTCCTTCCGTGGCAGGATTCCGCAGGAGATCTCATGGTCTCCGGCTACATTTACACTGAAATTGAACCGCGTCGCTGGGTTATAGGGAATGAAGGAGTTACAACTTCGGAAAATTCCCTGACCATCCATTCTTCCATAAGATAAAGATTTTTTTGTTTTTTCTGCGTAAGCAGGATTTGTTTTCACTACTTTTAATATAAGGAAATTTTTAAATGTTTAAAAAGTTAATAAAGAAGTTTGCCGTTGCTACCGCCGCTTTCGTCTTCACTTTCGGCTCAGTAATGACCGTGGAAGCAACCATGGACATGACTCCTACGGCGTATGCGTCTGAAGACGCCAACGGCTGTATTAATAACGGCAGCGTGGGCGAATGTTCAAACACCGCGTCATACACTGAATTCGACTCCATCTGGAACCGAATCGCAGCATGGACTCAGGGTTCACTCGGTCGCGTAATCGCCGGTGCCTTCATCCTCGTTGGTATTGTTGGCGGCGTTGCCAAGCAGTCCATTATGTCATTTGCAATCGGCATTTCTGCAGGTCTCGGTCTGATTTACGCTCCTGGCATCCTTGCTTCACTCTTCTCTGCTGACATATCTGTATCTGCTTTCTCAGAAGACGTATTACAGCATGCAGTTGCAATGCTTCAGAATCACGGACTAAAGTAATCCCGTAAACTGTTAACACTCCACGAATTAAAAACCTCTCATTCCATAAGGTCCGAGAGGTTTTTTTATTGTGTGAATGGTATACTAAGATTGTAATATTCAATATTCTTAATCTCCTACGGAGAATACCAAATGACCGGTTCTAAGATAAATACAAAACTTACAATAGATTATTTAACTACAGAACATGAAAATAAGTATTTCGATAGAAAATCCGCAAAAATTGCAAGTAAGGATTTACCTCCACTTATCACAGCATTTGCAAATGCTGAAGGAGGCACAGTGGTCATAGGCATAAGCGATAAGATGCAAATTGAGGGGATCAATTCCGTGGGCGAGGATAAAATTAATGATTTTATAAATGCACCCAGCTTATGTCGTCCAATGCCAGATTGTGAATGCGAATATCTGGATGTTACAAATTGTAATGGAATACCGGATCGGTTGTTGCTTATACATGTTAAGTGCAGTTCTGACCAAATTATTCGCACATCTAATGATAAAACTTACCTCCGTATTGGAGATAAGACAAAAGAGATGTTGGGAGATACTCTTAGAAACCTTGAATATGCTAAAGGAACAAGACATTTTGAAGATGAATGTAACGAAGATGCAACCATTGATGATTTGGATGTTCAGTTAATTCAAAAATACAAAGAAGCTATAGGCGCTACAGCTCTTGATACCCGGCAGGTATTGAAAGCGAGAGGTTTTATAAGAAAAAAGAATGGTCAGGAGTATCTGACAAATGCTGCTGTTCTGCTCTTTGCCGATAATATTCAGAGTTTTTACTCAAACTGTCGCGTGAGATTTGTCAGATATGACGGATCACAATCTAAGGTCGGAACTGAGATCAATATTGTAAAAGATTACAACATTGAAGGAGCCATTCCAAATATTATTGAAGAAGCCAAAAGATTTATATCCGGTCAATTACGTGAATTTACATCTTTAGATATTGAAACCGGACGTTTTCAAAATATTCCCGAATATCCTGAATTTGCATGGCTTGAAGGCATAGTAAATGCCGTTACTCACCGAGAATATGCAATGGATGGCCGATATATTCTCGTTCGTATGTATGATGATCGACTTGAAATTGAAAGTCCGGGAGGATTACCTAATATTGTAACCGTAAATAATATTCTATTCACCCGTTATTCCCGTAACCCAAAGATTTCACGAGTGTTAACCGACTTAGGTTGGGTAAGAGAATTAAATGAAGGTGTAAAGCGAATATTTTCAGATATGGAAAAATTTTTTCTGGATAAACCTGTTTATTTAAATCGAGAAAATACTGTAACTCTGACTTTATACAACAATATTATTATGCGTTCATTACGCCAAAGAAAATTCGCAATGTCACATATAGGTATTGAAAACTGGACTAAGTTGGATGACTTAGAGAAAAAAATATTAACGTATATTATCAATCAAGGGCCAACGAAAAAATCTCAACTTGTGGCTTATACTGGTAAAGCTCCGGGGACAATCAACAGTAGATTAAATCATCTTTTAGAATGTGATTTAATAGAACCAAATGGAAAAAAATCATCCCCTAACAGAACGTACGAGGCTGTAGTAAAGATGCAATAAAAAACGAACAAATTCTTTTTGAACGGTTTTTGCCCGGTTTTGTTCGGTTGTAAGGTTTTTGCATCTGTTTTGGAAAGTATTACAAGTCGAAAAGCCCTGTAAATCAATGCTTCTACAAAACTTGAACGGTTTTTGCCTGGTTTTGTTCGGTTGCAAGGTTTTTGCACCTGTTTTGGAGAAAATTACGACTCGAAAAGCCCTGTAAATCAATGCTTCTACAAAACTTGAACGGTTTTTGCCTGGTTTTGTTCGGTTGCAAGGTTTTTGCACCTGTTTTGTAGAAAATTACGACTCGAAAAGTCCTGTAAATCAATGCTTCTACAAAACTTGAACGTAAGCGTACCAGCAATCCGTGTTATTCCCATTGATAGTAATCTCCATTAGTATAGCGCCATAAGTTTTTTTATGGAGCTTTCACATGAACAATCAAGAAAAATATCAGTTATGGCTCAATCAATACAAAGCTATCCAGAGTAGCGGACTGAGTATTGAAAGATGGGCAATCCAAAATAATTTACCTCCTTCAACTGTGTATTCACGAATTCATAGATTATGCCAGCTTGGACTTATTCCAAAAACTGATGAATTGACACCTGTAATAGAGTCAGATTCTTCCAGTAGCTGCTTTGTAGAGATTTCTGTTCCTGATTCAATTGTTCCTTCAAGTCAGGTAAATCTTTCTGATACTGCATGCAGAATAGAGCTTGCAAACAGAACTGTAATTAATATAACGAACTCAATTTCACCAGTACTGCTGCAGAAAATTATGGAGACTGTAATATGTTAGAACGGTTAACACCTGGTATAGATAAATTCTACATTGCATACGGCAGAACTGACATGCGTATGGGAATCAATGGATTGATAAATAAAGTAGAATCAGAATTTCACCTTAACCCTTATGAACGCAATGCCTTCTTGTTCTGTGGCGTAATGCGGAACAGAATTAAGATTCTGCTTTGGGACGGAGACGGATTTCTACTCATGTACAAGAGGGTTGAGAAAGGCACCTTCAAGTGGCCAAGAAGTTCCAGTGAGGCAAAGGAAATTACGGTACAGCAATTGGAACAGCTATTGAAGGGAGCAGAGATAGAGGTAAAGAATCCGATTGAAAAAGTAACTCGTCGAACCAGTATAATCAGTGATGCTGAACTTGACAGGTTGCTGGCATAAACACCTCCCGGAAGCTGAGGTAGATATCTGTTTCGAATCATCATAAATGGATGACAAAAATGCAGTAGAAATGCGTCCGGGACAGTAATTTTTAGCACCCCAAAAACAGATGAGAAACAAAGGATTAAAAAACATGCAAACCCTTGTAATTATTAGGTTTTTCAATGCTTTTTATCTAGTAAAAAGGCATGTTTTATGGTATAATTCAAGCCATAAATTCATTAGTTTATAAAGATGAGAAATCAGGGGTATTCATGTCAGCTGACGCATCAAAACCGGAGCAGAAAAGCGGAGATATTTCGCCAATCGCAGCTGCAATGAATACTGCCGGTCAAACTGAAAAAGACAATTACGAAAGTCTTCTCGAATCAAATCAAAAAATGGCTGAACGCATTAAGAAGCTTGAATCTCTTCTTAAAAGAGCTGTTATTGAACACGAAAGAGAAAGAGATGTTATAGCGTATTTAAAGCAGATAGCGTTTGGTAAAAGCTCTGAGAGCCGTATTGTCAAAAAATTAAACAATCCCCGTGCAGACGATATGTCGAGACAGGAAAGCCTATTTCCCGGTGATGATGTTTTCAATGAAATTGAATCAACAGTGCATGGTCTGGGTAAAGACGGTATAACCTCAGAATTCGATCTGTCTGAACAGGATAACAGCGACGATAATAACAATGACGGGGAACAACAGTCAGGCACAGACCAGAGTATCGGTAAAAAGAGACGTAAAGGAAAGAGAAGACCTGGCATTGTAACCATGAACAGTGCTGAGTTGGAAAAACTCGGTCTGGAAGTCATTGATGAAGTAATCAATAAAGAAGAAGAGTTCTCTGCATGTCCAAAATGTGGAACTCAGATGATAGCTATCGGTCGTGAAGTAGTATCTACAACCTTGGAGTATACTCCTGCGCATTATTCTCTCAAAAAGACATGGAAAATTGTATACAAATGCAACAACTGCAGTAATGAGGATAAATCACTCATAGTAAGACCTCAGTCTCCACTTCCTCTTCTTATTCATTCAGTTGTTTCAGCTTCTCTCTTATCTCATGTTATTGAACAGAAGTTCTGCTACAGTATGCCTTTATACCGTCAGGAACTTCAGATGATTGACGCTGGTATTCCGCTGACCCGCAAGGTTTTATCCGACTGGTGTTCAAAGGTTTATCTAAACCAGGTAGCACCTCTTGTTGAGTTACTCAGACAGAAGTTGATTAAGAATCATTACATTCACGCTGATGAAACTCCGATTGAAGTCATCAAGGTCAAAGGAAGCCCCGGACCGAAACAATGTTATATGTGGGTGTATGCAACTACCAAATGGAACCCGCATAGAATTGTCTGTTATGACTTTAAACCAGGCAGAAAAGCTGAATATCCTAAAGAATTCCTTAAAGGTTTTACCGGAAAACTGCATGTAGACGGCTACAGCGGTTATGAGTCCGTTGTTGCTGACGAGCCCGGCAGGGATATGTGCTCGTGTCTTACCCATATCAGACGTAATTTTGTCATTGCATTGCGCGTAAATACCAAGAATGCCGAAACAAAGATTATTGAACGGTTAATCGGCCTGCTTGACGATGCATTCACGTTTGAACGTGAGTATGAAGAACATGCAGGTGAGCGAAATCCTGAAGAAGTCAGAAAGATGCGTCAGGAAAAAACAAAACCTGTTCTGGAAAAGTTTTTTGAAATCTGCAAAAGAGTTCAGGCTTCCAATATTGTCCTTCCACAAGGCCGCCTTGCCAAGGCTATCAATTACGCACTGGAACGTGAAAATGAAGCTAAGACATTTCTAGATGACGGGAACTGTGATATTGACAATAACACCGCTGAAAATCACATTCGTCCATTTGTAATCTCAAGAAAGAACTCTCTGTTCAATTTCACTGAAGCAGGTGCCGAAGTCAGTGCCGGCTGGTTTACCATCGTTCAGACAGCCAAGGCCAATGGTCTTAATCCTGGCAGATACCTGAAGTGGCTATTATCAGTTCTACCTTCAATCAGACCGAAGAGTGTCCTCAGTAATCTGGAGAAACTTCTGCCATGGTCACCTGAGGTTCCGGTAGAATGCTTTGCCCGAGATATCGAAGACATCCGTCTACAGAACTCAAAGTAAGCATCAGCCATTACTTTGCTGAAAAGCTTTATCCAATAATTATCACCCATCAAATTCATCTCCGCTCAAATTCGCTGACGGGCTAATGATAATGCAGTTATGCAATCGCGTAAATAACACGGATTGCAGGTACGCTTACACTTGAACGGTTTTTGCCTGGTTTTGTTCGGTTGCAAGGTTTTTTCATCTATTTTGGAAAGAATTACAAGTCGAAAAGCCTTATAAATTTAACCTGCATTTTACATTCAACGAATTAAAAACCTCTCATTCGTAATGTTTGAGAGGTTTTTTCTGATTACATCAATATGAATATGGTTTTTTCTTCCAACCACTTATATCCTTATTGAAAGCACTAGCTTCGTAAAACATTCGGCTCATATTCGTCACATTTGAAACATTCCAATTACCTATAGGCTGATTGAAAGCCGAGGCTCCACTGAACATCGCTTCCATATTCGTCACATTTGAAACATTCCAATTACCTATAGGCTGATTGAAAACCGAGGCTCCGGCGAACATCTCGCGCATATTCGTCACGTTTGAAACGGCCCAATTACCTATAGGCTGATTGAAAGCATGGGCACCATCGAACATGTCGCCCATATTAGTCACATGTGAAACATCCCAATTACCTATCGGCTGATTGAAAGCATAGGCACCTTCAAACATCCCGCCCATATTAGTCACATTTGAAACGTCCCAATTACCTATAGGCTGATTGAAAGCCAGGGCATCACAAAACATCCCGCCCATATTAGTCACATTTGAAACGTCCCAATTACCTATAGGCTGATTGAAAGCCAGGGCTTCGTAAAACATACAGCTCATATTAGTCACATTTGAAACATCCCAATCGCCTATAGGCTGATTGAAAGCCAGGGCACCGTAAAACATCCTGCTCATATTGGTTACCATGGATGTGTCAGTTAAGTTTACGAATTCAAGCTTAGTCATATAAGCAAAAGCACCGGCAAGAGAAGTTACGTTCCGGGTTAATATTACCTTAAACTCTATACGTTTTATTGGGGTACATTTGTTTGCTCGATAAAATGGATTTATGTAATTTTGCGAAGTCTTCCAATCATCAAAATTCTTATTCTGATCATCCCATTTGTTAAACTCCTCACCAAATGGTTTTTTGGTAAATTCATAATCAATTGTGAGCGAATCCAAATCATTATCAATTATCCTCTGGATAAGCTCTTTTGTAATATCATCAGCGCTTCTCAAAATCGGGTTACGAATATTGTCAGATAAAAGATTATTCTGCTGTTTTATGTGTAAATTCTCTGCATTACCTAAACCGCTATTTGATGAGCTGTCCATAAAATATGTTTTTTTCTTCCAACCGCTTATATCCTGATTGAAAGCCCTAGCTTCGTAAAACATCCACCCCATATCCGTCACTTTTGAAACATTCCAATTACCTATAGGCTGATTGAAAGCATAGGCATCACAAAACATGCTTGCCATATCCGTCACTTTTGAAACGTCCCAGTTACCGATAGGCTGATTGAAAGCCAAGGCACCTTTAAACATACAGCTCATATTCGTCACATTTGAAACATCCCAGTTACCTATAGGCTGATTGAAAGCCTTGGCACCTCTAAACATACTGCGCATATCCGTCACATTAGAAACATCCCAGTTACCTATAGGCTGATTGAAAGCCCTGGCACTTAGAAACATCTCGCACATATTCGTCACATTTGAAACATCCCAGTTACCTATAGGCTGATTGAAAGCCTCGGCACGAAAAAACATCGCACTCATATTGGTTATCATGGATGTGTCAGTTAAGTTTACGAATTCAAGCTCTTTCATATCAGCAAAAGCACCGGCAAGAGAAGTTACGTTCCGGGTTAATATTACCTTAAACTCTATGCGTTTTATTGGTCTTAATTCGTTTGCCAGATAAAATGGATTTATGTAATATTGCGAAGTTTTCCAATCATCCCAGTTGTTAAACTCCTCAGCATATGGAGCTTTGGTAAATTCATAATCAATTGTGAGCGTATCCAAATCATTATCAATTATCCTCAGGATAAGCTCTTTTGTAATATCATCATCGCTTCTCAAAATCGGGTTACGAATATCGTCAGATACAAGATTGTTCTGTTGTTTTATGTGTAAATTCTCAGCATTACCTAAACCGCTATTAGATGATCTGTCCGTAAAAAAAGATCTTAAGAAATCAAAAAAAACCATTTTTATTCCCTGAAAACAATAACGAAATCATATTCTTAATTTAGCAAAAACACCGCTTAATTCAATTAATTGCCGACAACCTAAGCCAAATATTCAAACATTTTCACGTTTAGCATAAGTCCGTTTGAAAATCCCTCAGAAAATATCAGTTACCATTCATGATAGTTAATGAATTTTAATTCTCGGTGGTTGTTACATGACAAACGGACAAAGACAGCATAAACACGTGATTCTCAGAAGCTGCATTAAATGGTCACTGTACGCTTCAATAAGCATCTGGCTCGGTGTTACGGTTTTCGATCAGATAGAAAAACACATAAACATAAGCTTCTGGGGGCACATCGGCGCTGAAAAGGAAAGACAGCTTTCATGCATTAAAGACATGTACTACATGTTTGTCACTAAAAAAATCACCGATTATTCAACCCATGAATGGCAGCGTGATGAACTGTATACCTTCAGAAGCCAGGAAGGAGCACTCTACAAAAAAGGCACCATTTTCGTTAAGTATCTGAGAGGGCTTCCCGGAGACACCCTGGAAATCAGCGAAAAACACGAGGTCATGATTAACGGCAAAGTCGTGGCCTCAGGTTTTCCGATATTCGAAAGACACGGTATCAGAGTGCCTGAAAAATTCATTTTCAAAGAGACAATACCTCCTCATAAATACTACATGTTAGGCGATACCGAACATTCATATGATTCAAGATACTGGGGCTACGTTGATGAAGAAGACATTATTGGCCGCGCTTACGGCTTCTTTGCTGTCGACAAATAGTTACTGCATTGACGGGGATGCCGGGACTCTTATCGACGAGGCACAAAATCAAAACGTGTCCGAAGAAGATCTGAAGACTATCTCCGAACTCAAGGCCGAAAGTATCAGGTTAACCGAACAGACAAAACAGGAAATGGCAGCATCGTCAGTCAGCAATGATGTCGATGAGAGATCCATGCTTATTCAAAGTAAAAAAGCCCTGTACGAACTTAAGGAAACCATGGATCCCGAAACCTATGAACGTCTTATTACGTCTTTAACAGAACAGGAAAAGTCGGCTGCAGACAGCTCATTCACATCATCAGCGGAAGACATGTCTCTGTATCCGGTATACATCTTTGCATCACAGGCGATGGGGGACTCCGCACTTAAATCACTTTATGCTTCAATTGCCGGTGAAAACAACGTATTTATCATATTCCGCGGGGTGCTTCCCGGGGAAAGCCTGGCATCATTCTCCAAACGCCAGCATGAACTGTATAAGCAGGACAGAGACGCCGAAAACGACACTAAAACGTTCTTTCCGCCGAACATTCAGATCAATCCGATTCTGTTCCGAAAGTATAACGTAACCGATGTCCCGCAGATTGTCATTGGCGATCCGGAACACCGAAACGGCAATTCCACATGCATGTCATACATTAACGGCACGGACATCAGTGATGTCTGCTATTTAAGCCGTATCTCCGGCATATCCAACCATCTCTATCTCCTGGAAGAAGCCAAAAACGGCCGACACGGAGACCTGGGGAAGCTTGGAGAAGTTCTGCAGATTGCGGAACCGGACATGGTCGAAGAAATGAAGAAACGTGCCATGGCCTACGACTGGAAAAAGGCCGCCGAAAAAGCCAAAGACAACTTCTTCAGGGACAGAAAGGGCGTTTATCTGCCTACGGCCATTTATAAAAAAACCAGATATCTGGATCCGACAATCACCGTACCTGAAGACGTAAAGGACGCATTCGGTAAGGTTCTGTTACCGCGGGGAACCATGCTCAATCCCCTTAAACATACTCTCATGACCGGCAAATACGTGGTTTTCAACGCCACCAGTAAGGCCGAAATTCAACAGGTACGGGACTATGTGGCCACGCATCCCGATGACGAATTCACTTTCATGATAAACGAAATTTATCATGACGATTCCGAAACGGGATGGAACGAGTACGAAAAGCTTGTCCGGACCTTTAATCAGCGTATTTACCTGATGCCAGACAATCTTCCGCATGAGTTGGGAATTCAGGTAACGCCGACCGTCATTTCCGCAGACAACGAACGATACGTTCTTGTCCTGGAAGAGCTCGGAAAAATCAGTCTGAAACAGCCGGATAACGGCGCCGTGGAGCAAAGATATCAGTATGAATAAATTATCAGTTGCGATCCTTTCGCTTTCTTTACTTGCTTCGTCAGTTTCATTTGCGGGGGGAGATGCCAGATGTCCTTCCCATGAGCCGTTTTCGCAGGCAATAAATAATCTCTGCTGGGACTGCATTTTTCCGATATACGTTGCCGGCGTGAAAATTGATGCCTCGTCCTCAAAGAAGGATAAGGATGATTCCGGAAAAGACAATCAGGGTACGGAAAACGGTACTGGGAATTCAGGAGCAGGTACGGGAACCGACAAACAGGATTCAGGGAAAGAAGACGTTAAAAACCGAACCGGTAACTTCGCCGTATTTCATAATCCCGGCGTTCCCGCGGATGCCTATACCAAACCGCTGTGCTCCTGCAGGGAAGGAAAAATCGATAAACCGGGGCTTAGCGAAAGCCTCTGGGAACCCGCAAGACTTGTTGAAGCAACCTTCATGGCAGGATGCATGCCTGCCCTTGGCGGAGCCGTTACGGGGCTCGGTCCCGGTGGTAACGGGGTCTCCAGTCATTCAGGCACCGTCCGTTTCGACGGGGAACACGACTACCGAAACGTGCATATGTACGCATTTCCGTTACTGAGAATTCTGAACATGTCCACGTCCGCAGTGTGCGTGAAAGACGGTTATCAGGACATAAGCTTAATGGAGCTTTCGGAATTGAATCCGTTCTATAAAGATGGTTCGCTGTCCATGGTGGCCACTCCCGAAGCAGTGATTGTAAGCGCCATGTCAGTGCTGGCTCCCATTGCGTGCCTTGCCGAAACTCCGAAGACCATGACCAACAATTCACCAATAGAGTCGCTGTGGTGGTGCGCCGGGAATTGGGGTATCTACTACCCTCTGGTGGGAACCGTTAACGGTGACAATTCCTTCAGGGCAACTTCACTTGAAGCTACGAGAATTCTGGCGCTGATGCACCGATCCGGCCGTGAATTCAACACCGTGGGCAAGGCCAACATGTGCAGTGCAGGCGTTTCGGAAAAGCTCCCTAAACAGCAATGGAAAATGCAGCAGTATTTCCCTGTTCCGGAGAACGGGAGCCACGTAATCGGCTACCCGACAATTCTCTGGGATCACGCAAAACACTACCCCGGAATCAAGGGACAGACTGACGGCTACGTCCTTTTCAGATGGAACGATTGTTGTAATCATATGGAATAAAAATGCTTAATACTCAAAGATTCTATATCAAGCCTTTGGCTTATTTAATCATGAACTCACTGGCTCTTACGCCTCTGGCCGCATCCGTTGCCGTTGCGGAGGAAAATGAACGTGATTTTGACCTTCTCAACGGTCTTGGTGACGGCTCCGCCCAGGTAAATGAATTCATGAATGAAAGTAATCTTTCCGTCAGTCCTTCCGGCACGGGAATCAACGTCTCAATAGGGGGACAGAGTGCCTCTTTAAGCACGGATGACGACATGTTTAAGTCTGATGACAAAGATGCTGACGCCATCCTGCAGAAGGCCAAAAATCTTGGCGAGTCCAACAGCCTGCAGTCTGCCATCGACTACGGCCAGCAGTTAAAAAGCAAATATGCCTCTGATAACGAAACATCCGACGCTGCCGTCATTTATCAGACTCATAAGAAGATGATTCAGGACGGGCGTCTTGACTTAAGCAATGATCCAATGGTCGTGGATGCCCTTAGGGTATTTGATCCCGAAGATCCGAATTCCGTGTACAACTACTTCTCCGATGCCTGTCAGGAAACCACCAAAACCCAAGGGGAAACCAGACAGTCAACGCGATTCGTGGGTAGCGAAGAAACCTGCATGAGATACAGCACGGCAAGCGCTAACTGCAACATTAAACATAAGTACGACGTAAAGGTCATAGAAACAACTTCAGAAGAAAACCCAATCTATCTTGAAGAATGTTCCTGCAGAAAGGATGACTCAACATGTACAAAGGAAACCCTGACTCACTGTACAAGCTTCTGGATAGGAGCCGCGACTGCGAGCAACAATCTTCTGAACCCCGAAAACAAGAATAATTCCAATTCATGTATCGTCTACCGCCAGAAGGCAAGCTTAATCATTCATAAACCTCAGGCTCTCACCAGACTCTACCTTGACGACGCTTCAATCGACGACAACGCTGCGGTTTACCTTTATAAATACGGGGAAACCCCGGATTACGCCAAACCTATTTGGAAATCCCATACGGTAATTCCGGCAAGAAACAGTTCATATAACAAGGATTTAAATGCCTCAGTTCACTTCTGTAATCCGTTTACTGAACCAAACTGTGCAATTCCTAAATACGATGACAACAAGACTTTTCTGCCGGCATACGACGTCATCACAGGTACAATACTTGATGATCCTAAGAAGGGAAAACTGTATTCGGCGGAAACCGACGGTAAATACAAAGCTCCTCTTGTGGATCTGACTCAGTTCTTTACCAATGCCGACGCTGATGACATTTATGTAATTGAATTCCTGCTGTCCGTTTCCGGCAAGGGAAAGGGCTCACTGCATTTCAGAGCTGAATATGATCCTGCTCTCGCCATGGATGAAATCTGGACAGGGGAAAACCACTGTCTCGACAAGCTTGAATACTTTTCCGAAAATTCAAAGCTTACAACCGGTTCCATTACCTGCACGGCATACGGAGAACAGGTTAAGGTCGGCGATAGCGTCTGTGGCATGACAAACGGCCACGTTGTATGTCCTGATGCCTTCGGACCGCAGAAGATCCCATTTCTGCTTAACTATGATTCAGATAAAGGTGAATACGTAAAAGAACCTGTTTCCCCGGATCATCTTACCTGTACCAACTTCAACTTCACTTATTCCACGTTATCGCCTTCGGAAAACGCCATAAATCATTCCTGCGACGAACTTCTGCAGACGGCAGCTGACAGCGGTAAGTCCTGCTACATGACCAAAACCCAATGCATCCAGACCACGGCTGAGGCTGATGAAGAAATGGGAGGAACGGGAAACACCGATGACTGTTACCTTAAGGAAATCACCTACAATTGCGGAAAGGAAGAGACCTTTGAGGAAACCACGGAAACCGTGCAGACCAATTGCGGTTCAAACAATATGGTAATCAACTGTGAGGGCGGTTCCTGCATCGGCATCACGCCTACCGTCGAAAACACCGGAAGTTTCGCTAAAACGTCTGCCATTCTTCAGGCCGTGGATTTCATGGCACAGGACTTCAAATGCGTGACCGTAGACGGCAACGAATGCTCCGAAGACGAACAGAGAGAACACTTTATTGAGATATTTTCCGGTGCCCGCAAACACTGCCACATCTTCGATACGGGGTTAACTTACCAGAACTGCTGTAAGAACATGTCAGGACTGTCAGTGGGTAATTACATGCATGACATTCTGGTAATGAGCAGGCTGCTGAGCTCAAAGCAGGCTTTAGGCCAGTATGCGGACAAGCTTGATCCGACGGGACTAAGCACGTCACTTAATGATAAAAGTCTGACGGCTGCAGATAAGCTTAATACCAAGGTTAATTCCTGGCTGGATTCCATTACCGGTGTGGAAGGGGGCGCAAATCTGGCACAGAACACCGTAATGCTCGTCTATATCAATGCTTATAAAGGAGAAATAGCAAAAGCTTTATCCAATTTCGTCAATAAAATTGGGCAACAGATTTCGGGAGAAATAGCTCAGACAGCCGGTACTGTCGGTGTTGATCAGGCTCAGGATGAAGCCATGGAGAAGGTGGCTGAGGAGACAACAAATCAGGCACTCGAAAACCTTGCCAGTGCAGTAAGCATCGTTGGTCTGGTCTACACAGTGTATTCCGTCATCAATATGTCCCTTAAGCTGATTTTTAAATGCCGTAACATCGATTTTGAAACAGCTTCCGACAAGGCTCTCAAGAAGTGTTATCAGATTGAAACCAAATGTAAGGTTAAGGTCTTTAATCCATTGGGAAAATCCAAAACATGTGCCGACCGTGAATTCTATTTCTGCTGTTACAACTCTCCTTTGGCCAGAATCGTGATGCAACAGATAAAGAAAACCGGCCAGCTCGGCTTCTCTGAAGACGATAAGAGCTGTGTTGGTATCAGACTGGATCAGCTTGAACAGCTTGACTGGTCTAAGCTCGATCTGTCTGAATGGACATCTCTTATTCTCGAGGCTCAGAATGCCGGACTCAATGACGATCAGCTGAAGATAATGGAACAACTCTCTGAACAGACTCTGGCTCCGTCAGACACGGCAACAGCTTTGGAAAACAACAGCACTTCCGACTCGATAGCCGAACTCGTAATGTATTTCAGTGACAGGGACGAAGACGAAGCTCTGATGAAAGAATTTAAGGCGCTGCCTCAGGATGTCCGTGAAGCAATTATTGCAAGAGAAGAGGCAACCCAGGCTGCTTATGAAGATTCGGTCAATAACAGTAATCTCAGTGACGAGGAGTTTAAGCAGTATAACGATTTGGCTGAGAGCAACATTCGTAATGACAATGCCAACATTGATGAACCGGTTTATAAGGCTGATGCAAAGAATCAGCAGATTAACAAGGAACTCATGGCAGCCCAGCTTAATTACTCGCTGATCAAGATAGGGGAGTTATCCCTGGCGGACATTGCGGAAGCTGTTCTGGACTACAGGATTGAGGTTCCGGGCTCCGTTTATGACATCATTCAATCCGGTTATGACATGGAAAATCAGAAACTTGATGACGTTGCCCTAAAGATCATTAAACAGATTAAAGCCGATAACGCCAACGTAAAAATATCGTCCGTTCCTCTGACCGTGGAAAACATCAGCGGCGAAAAGTCTGTGCTGAACATTAACAGATCTTCCTCAACGAACCCGGAAACGTGTTCCGATAACGATGCATCATGTGCCAGAAAGTCAGCTAGGGTAAGGCTGGACAATACCATAGAGATTTTACGGAGTATTTACGGCGATGCTTACAGATTCTCGCTGGAAGCAGAGGAAAGCACACCAAAAAATCTTAAATAGAAAAAATTTTAAATAAAATTTACGCGACTTTTAGTATAATTTCGTTTCATAAAAATTTATGTAAATTAAAGGAGAAAATATGAATTTAATAAAGACTTTAACGGCTTCAGCAGTGCTTGTTGCTGTCTCCGTAATGGGAACCGCATGTTCTTCAGTACAGCATAAGGATGCTAAAGACGTATCTTACGCACTGGATCATGAAAATCATAATCCTGAGAAAGCTGGCATTTACGTTTTCAGAAGCAAGTACGATCCTACACACGTATACCGTGATTTATACCTTGACGACAAGTTCGTAACCAGAATCGGCGGCTGCGGTTATTTCTTCAGAGAAGTTGAACCGGGCGAACATACCGTTACCACATACAGCCGTTGGGGAAATCATGTTCAGGTAACCATAAATGCCGAAGCCGGTAAGGAATACTATTTAATGCAGGGATATGACCCAACCAAATTTACCTGGTTAACATTCCTTCCAACCCCGATGACCATTGACGCAGCAAGCATCTATGGTGGCAGAAAAACAATTGATTACTGTCCAAATGATTTATTGCCTGACCTTGATGGAACTCAGCCTGACCTGCAGTCTAACGCTTCAATTGAGAAGAAACACATAAGCGAAGAAGTATTATCAAGAAAGTAATTTTAAGTACTTCAATACAGAAAACCCGGCCATGTATTTAATGACCGGGTTTTCTTTTAAAGGCTCTTAGAAGCCTTTGTCGGTTCAGATTATTTTATTACCATTAACGTCTAACCTGAATAAACGTTAATGTAAGGAGTACATATATGAAAATATATATTCGTATTTATAAAATAAAATGTCCTTTTATGCAAATATTTGCGATAAAAATTGCTGAATTTTTGAGGATGGATTCCCTAATTTTTAATTTCGTTTAGGATTTTTCCATCTTTAATTTCAAAATGAATTGATGTTTCTTCAGCATAACCGGTTTGCGGAGTATAACGTTCAGTAAATACAAAAAATTTTATTGTATGTTCTTGTTTTAATCTTTCCAAATAATCATTTCGGATAAACACAGAACTGCCAATTGGATCGCTATAGTACGAATTTTTATTGTTGTTACAAATTATGATTTTCTCTTTATTCAAATTTTCCCACGATGCATCTTTGGTATTGTATTGAAGTTGAAGATGATTAATAATCGCAGAAGGAGGGAATACTAGAGATGTTTCGTCAAAGATATCATAATTCCTAGATATATTTTCAATTCTCTTACATAACCATGGTTTCTTGTCATTGTGACAGTACAAATGAGGGGCTCTATCGTAATGATCTAATTCAATAGTTAGCAAACGAGCGTTACCGTCGTTGGTAATAGTTTCTTTGTCCGATGAACAACACCATAATTCATATATGTCTTCCCAATCTTTATGACTGCCAATTCCTCCATGTAAAGATATCCTGCCTGCGATCATCACCCATTCATGGTCTTTAAACTGAATAGGTTTCATAAGAGAAAACACATTTTTCCTGGTTAGTTTAATATCTTTCACCCAGTTAACGTCGTGTATAGATGGATTTATCAATGAGGAAATTATTTTGTTTCCAAGTTTTTCCACTAATTCTTGATAAATAGGGATTGGTGAGGAGACAATAACTTCTTCTCCGTATTCCAAAGGATCGTATACATCATATCCTATAGTATTATGTTTGTTATTAAACGATGAAAAATAATCAATATAATAGTTACACATTAAACTTCCGTAATATAGTCCTACAGCTATGTCAATGTATTTAACTGATAAAGAATCAGATATGATTTTTATATCTGGTAAAGTTTTATTATTTTTACCTATAACATAAAAATATTTAAGAACAATTCTAAAAATTCTTTCTATGTTTTCCAATAAAGATTTTTTATCAATTCGTTGGATAACATATTTTGTTTTAATTTCAGATAATATTTTGTTATTGAATAAAGATGAACCACAAGTATCACTACCAGAAATATAAGAATACTTAGTATAAAGATTATCATTTATTTTTTTTATAACTTGTTTAGGAGTAATTAAAAAAGTGGAGTGCATATCCATATCATCGTATCCCCAATAATTAAAAGGTAGGAAATTTTTATGATGTATCTCCATACATATTAAAAAGTTACGAAAATATTGGGTTGTTTTTGCATCTTTTTTGTATTTATACAAATTAGGTCTATTCCATTCAATAAAGGATAGAGGGTTATCTAGATATTTGCATATTCTATATATACTTTTAGATGATAAACTATCGTTTTTAAGAATTTTATAATAAAAATTTTTGATTTGATTATTTGTTTCTAATTGGCTTAAAACATATATAATTGCTTCTTTTATGTAGAAATCATAAATATGATTATATTTTTCAATCACCTCATTAATATATGCATTTTCTTTTAAAAGTAATTCATATAATAGTTTTAGAGCTAAGTATCTAACATCTTTTTTGGGAGAAGAACAACAAAGTAAAGCAAAATAGAACGGTTCGTCATCGTCTCGGATAAAATCATTGGTAATAGTTATAAAATATAGTATGTTTTTAAGTCTAAGAACCACACTATCTAATTGATTTTCTTCTGAAAGTATTTCAGTGAGTTCATGCGTATTTTTACGATTTGAACAGAAATATTCAAATAAAAAATTTTTACAATTAAAAGGCTTATTATGAAATCCTCCCATTTCGAGAAGTTTGTTACCTTTAACCTGGTCTTTAAATATAGTTATAAAATGTTGTATTTCATCATTTTTATAGTGCACTTTAACTAAGGCACTGGCAGTTAAATGATTTATAAGGTTTGTATCATTTAAGATATTTATGATCTCGGGATAATCTGGTGCCATTTTATCAAATATAGCGACAATAAATGGTTCTTTAAGATTATAAAATGATTCTAACTTTTGCTTAATAGTATCAACTTTTTCATTGTGTGTTTTTTTATCTTTTAAATCATCAAATAATGAACGAACAATTAGATAATCAATTAAAATTTCAAAGGAAAAAACGTAACAAAGTTGTTCAATCTTAATCTCTGTAATAAATCCCATTTGTTTCATTATCGTCAGATATTTAGTACTTGTAACAACAGATAACAAACTAGAGTCATCAATATATTTTTGGCCTTGAGCATACATCCATTTGGCAATTTTTTTGGTATCTTGCCAAATTTCTTGCCCACATCCTTTAAATTGTTTATTTACAGATTCTTTAATAAAAAATTCCAACATAAAGGTAATGGTAGTGATGCCATTAATATTTTCATTCGTTATTTTTTTTGAACGAAGAATACTATGTAGCATTTTCAATAATAATGCATTGTTTGAGAACAGTATTCCTTCATATTTATATACGTTAGGGATTCCTCTCGTTATCAATTCATTTAAAGCGGATTCATATGAAACACCAGAAAATATATGGGTATATTCTGAAATCTTTTCATATTCTTGAAGAATATGTTTTTTCATTGAATTTGTCCGATATGATAAAACTATTCGTATTTTGGGTATTTTTTTTAGTTGAGTTATTATTTCTAGCAGATTGTGTTGACCTTCATAAGACATTTCATTGATGGCATCGACAATAAAAACAAAACCAGAGTTTCCTACAGTTTTAATTTCATTGACGTCAATGTTATTTGTATTCTTTTCAAATTTTCCGTACAAACATAAATGTTGAATTCCTAATTCTTCCAATTTTTTTTGAAAAGAATATATAAAAAAGCTCTTTCCAATTCCACCGTCGCCGGAAATAAGACAGCATTTATGTAATTTTACTTTTGAACAGATATCCTCAAATAAATAATTCCAATACATGGATTTTGTTGAATTCTTCAAATTTAATATAAGTTTCTTCGTTGACTCCAAAAAAATTGTCTTATCAGAGTTAAAAGCGTCGTATGATAACAATAATTGTCTTAGTTTTTCTACGTCATTATTTGGCTTATAATCTTTAACGTCTGGTAGTTTTCCAGTTAGATAGTCCATAAATTTTGGGTCTTCCCATTTCATTGAATAATCACTGTTAATAATTGAATTCATTTTTTGTATCTGTTGATTATTCAATGTTACGTAATCCATAAAATTTTATCCTTATGTAGATGAATGATTTTTCTATGTACACTTGTTTTAGTAGGCCATTTCTAAAATAATAAGTTAAGGAAATATAATTAAGTATTTGTTTCTTTCAGCATCTAAATCAAGTAAACCATAATGTAAAAAACTTCTTTATCTTTACCGTTAAATCCGATTGTTTGGATTTCTATATGAGTTTTTTCCTTCTAACACTGTGAGCATATCTAATCATAATTACAGCCACGTTATAGAAATGGCCAATGGAAGTAAGATTGCCACAAATAACACTAAGGGATTTTGTGGTAATCTAAAATGAAACCAATTGATGATCGTGAAGGTGGTTTATCAGTACTATAGAAAATTTATCTGTCCCTTCCTGGTAATACGCCAAAAACTACAATAGTTAGTTTCCATAATTGAGTTTTCTGTTAAAAGTAACCTACGCAGACTCGGTATTTCTCAGTGTTTTGTATATTTCCTGAGCAAAAATACCCATAAGCTGTTTTTTGATGTCTTCATTTTTAAGGAGGAAGGAAGAGAATTCCTTGTCTTCTGCCATGGCATCTGCCAATGCTTCATCGATGTAGTCATAGTACCTGAATTCAAAGTCTTTTTCCTTGTTATTTTTAGCACTGTTACGAAGATCCTCATTCTTTTTCATGATGTCGCGTATCTGCATCGCAATGCGCATTGCAACGTCGGTGTTAAAGTTCTTTCCGGTTCTTGCATTGATTTCGTCAATGATTTCTGACAATTTCTTTTCATCTGATTCAGAGATGCTGATGTCATGAGCAGTTGGCAGCTTGACTACCGGATCCGGAGTAATCTTTGACGTTTTAATTTCTTTTGCTTTTTTCTGAATAAATCCAGATGCTCTTAGCTTTCCGTCTAAACTAAATCCAGCCCCAGAATCATCGAGCTTTATGTAACTTACAAGATAGCTTATGAATAAATACTTTTTGTGTAGCTCAGCATCTTCAAAGCTTGTGGCTGCCGATAGAAATTCATACAGTCTGACAAATCCTCTAAGAGTAGCAAGAATTTCTTTTTTCTTTGTTAAATCTTTGAATTCGTCTACTTTGGCTTTAGCCCTCTGCAGGTACCCGTTCATGATATTCTTATCTTTTGAGCTTTTGTTCTCCGCATAGATAAGCTTGCTGAAATGTTCAATATCAAGAGGCTGAAGGATATAATAGCCGTCAATTTGATGCTCAATATCGTAAATCGATTGAGGCGTTACAGAGTTTGACAGAATTGTTGACGCATAATATTTGGAAAAAGCTTTATTGATATCTTCGTAATCATTGGCAAAATCCAAAATAAAGGTTTTCTTGTCATATGGAGGACAGATACGATTAAGGCGACTCAATGTCTGTACTGCATTGATTCCGTTCAGCTTTTTCAGAATGTACATGGCACAGAGTTTCGGTTGGTCAAAACCGGTCTGATACTTATCCGCCACCAAAAGCACCTGATATTCACTCTTATTGAATTCATCAGGGAGGTTTTTCTCGGCAAAACCGTTCATTTTCGGTTCCGTGTATTCTTCACCATCCACGGAGACTTTTCCGGAAAATGCAATTAATGCCTTAATATCGTTATATCCTTTCTCTTTGACGTAGTGTTCTAACGCCTTATGGTAACGAACAGCACCTTCACGTGATTCTGTAACTACCATGGCTTTTGCCTGACCGTTCAGTTCATGCATAACGGTTGTTCTGAAATGCTCAATAATGATTTCAATTCTTTGTGCAATATTGGTTTCGTGTAATTGAATGAATCTGGCAATCTGCCTCTTGGCTTTATTTGTTTTCAGGACTGGATCTGTTTCTATGGTTTTATTCAGCTGATAGAAGGTATCATACGTGATGTAGTTTTGGAGTACATCAAGGATAAATCCTTCTTCAATGGCCTGCTTCATTGAGTACAGGTGGAACGCAACCTTTTCCGTTTTTCCGTTAGAAGCTACATCTCTCCCGAAAAGTTGTAGGGTGGTGTTTTTCGGAGTTGCTGTAAATGCAAAGAATGAGACGTTAGGGCGCTTGCCATGGGTCATTAACTCCGCTTCTATCATTTTTTCGGAGTCATAATCCGTCATCTCGCTCTTATCGCCACTACCTAAGGAACCCGCTATTGCCAGCATATTTTTACCGGCAGTTGATGAATGGGCTTCATCGATGATAACCGCAAATTTCTTGTTTTTAAGATTGGATACCTGATCGACGATGTATGGGAATTTCTGGATGGTTGTTCCAATGATCTTAGTATTGCCTTCAAGGGCAGTTTTAAGGTCTGAGGAAGTACATTTATCATCCATAACCCTAATCATTCCGGATTTATGCTCCAGACTCATTACGGCCTGCTGAAGCTGTCTATCGACAACAACTCGGTCTGTACAGATGATAATGTTGTCGTAAACCACTTTATTATTTTCATCATGGATTGATGCCAGTCTGTGTGAAAGCCAGGCAATGGTATTTGTTTTTCCGCTACCGGCACTATGCTGTATCAGATAGTTTTGGGTAGTTCTGTTTATCTTAACGTCGGCCAGCAGTTTTCTGACAGCGTCAAGCTGGTGGTACCTAGGGAAGATTACCGTCTCGGAACGTTTCATTTTTCCGGTTTCATAATCTTTCTTTTCTATCACCTGGATGAACATAAACTTATACAGAATTTCTATCAGAAAATCTTTCTTCAGAATGTCATCCCACATGTAATGGACGGCTAAATCACCGTTAACCGGTATAGGATTACCGGCGCCTGTATTCACGCCTTCGCCCTTACCAATATTGAATGGCAGGAAGAAGGTGTCGTGACCATCTATCTTTGTAGTCATGTAGACTTCCTGGTCATCCATGGCAAAGAAAACAAGCGCACCTGATTTCCATCTGAACAATTTCAATTTTGGACTGCGATTTTCGCGGAACTGCCTAATAGCATTCCGGTAATTCTGTCCTGAAGAATTACTCTTTAGTTCAATGGCTATTATGGCAAGACCGTTTAAAAATATAACAAGATCTATACGTTCACCGGTTTGATTGTTGGTCTTGTCTTTATTATCAGTGGCGTAAACTTCCTCTGAAACAGAAAAGATATTCTGCTCATAAAGCCTTGTGGCTTCAGGGTTAAATGAAGTTTCCGGTTTTGTATAAAGCAGATCCAGATGGTAATTGGCAAGCTCAATACCATTTTTGAGAACCTGCAGTCTGCTTCCCTTGACCTGAGACTCCTCAGTGTTAATGGTACTTACAATGGTGTCTTCAAGAGCACTGTGATAGATCTTCTCAAGCTTATCCAGGGTTTCCTGCTGAGTTGCCCTGAGGAAGCGCATTAATGCCTTTCTTTCAATGGCTTCATAAGGAAACTTTTCTTTAAAGACTTCATCCTGTTTGTAGATTTCATAGCCGTTGGATGCCAGGTGGTCTAAAAACTGCTTCTGAAAGTCATATCGCTCATTAAGGATTTTATTAACCATTCTAAGCAACCTCCTTCTTTCCTGTTACGTACTCATAAATCAGAGATTTTTTATATTCAGCCAATGTCTCAAGCTGCTGCTGTTTTTCAGAAATTGTCTGATCGATTTCAGAGCATTTCTGGTCAAGAAAATCGGCGATTATTATTCGTTGATTTTCTGGCGGAAGTATTACAGAGGTGTTAATCAATTTTTTTTGAGTAATACTAAAAACTTTAACGCCTGATGCAGTTTCTCTTAACTGCTTTCGCCATGAGTCAGTTTTGAATAAATATGCAAGAAATCTATTGTCTCTTTCTTTAAACGAATGTAAAACTATGGAATGGTAACCAGCATAAAGAGTACTGTTATCTCTTTTATAGCAACAATTGCCACATCCGTCATAGTCCTCAGACGTATCAGCAAAAACAAAATCGTATTGGTTAACTTTACATTGTTTGAATACTTCATATTTGTTATCAACAAATCGTATTAAACTATCTTTTATGTCTGTGTTGGTGTTTTCTTTAGAGTGAATCTGCCCATAACTAATAACAGGCAAACCGTTATCTTCTAAATCTGCCTTTGTTATAGACAAACCTTTCCCGCTAGAAAATAAGTATTTGATTTTTGTCACATTCCAATCGGCAGGAATCTTTCCAATCCACTCAACCCCGCTATCCTTCATCTCAACATTAGGATCAAGCCCCTTGGTTACAGCTTCTGTGATTACAGATTTCTTGTACTCTTCCAAGGTTTCAATCTGGGTCTGAATATCAGCGGTCAGAGCGTCGATTTCGGAACATTTATGGTCGAGGAAATCGGCGATTTGATACTGTTCTTCGAGGGGGGGAACGGGTAATCTGAAATTGTTAAGACTACCTAAGGATAAAGCAGGTTGAGCAGTTTCGTTTACAATTGAAATAAATCCACCAGTGTACTTAATTATTTCCATTTCCTTAACAAAAATGAAATTAAGTATCTTGTTTTTATTTAGCGTAAGTTTTAATGAATTTCCTGATATTACTGAAGGTTTATTTAACTGAGGCAATTCTCCACTCATTCCGAAGTTAGCCCCTATTTTAGCGATAATAACATCGCCCTCCGTTGCCTCACTTCTTCTTATAGTTTTAAAGTGATTTTTGGTTATGGTTTTAAAGTCTTTATATATAAATTTACCTGTTGATATAAAGCCACTTTCTATTACGTAGACATCACCATCTTCTACATAATGTTGAGATTTAAGGTTAGATCCGAAAGGACCATCAACAAAAGAATTGTGCTGTTCTGACTTTAAATATTTTATTGGCATTATTTTCCAATTTGACGGAATATCATCGATCCAAAAGAGTTTACTATCTTTCATTTCTCTCATAATTACTCACCTCCAAAAAGGCTGGCAATACGGGAGCTTACTGATTTCTCAAGTTCTAGAAACTTGGTCGCCAGTTCTTTTGATGGAGTAGGCTGCTGATACTTGTAGAAGTAACGGGTAAACGGAATTTCGGCTCCGATCTTGATTACCGGCTTTTTTGCTGAGAGGTTTTCTTCCCAGAACCATTTTGCATCAGGAACATGAGGTAATACTTCTCTAGCCATATAGTCATCAATAACTTCATCAAATTTTACTATTTCAGTATCCTTTGATTCTTTATCGTAAATGATGTTGCCTTTCTTATCCTTTTGGATTTCCGCGTTTTTATCCATTACGGATAATCCGTCCATGAGTTTATCGAAGATCTTCTTATCAACTTCCAGAGCGCCTAAAATACCTTCCAATACCGGAGTGAATTCCTTCGGAGACATCCACTTCTTTTCGGAAACGGAAGAATTCAGCTTTTCTAAAATAGACTCATATAGAGGTTTGGTTTTCAGGTATTCATCGTATTTCTTTTGGTCTTTGGCTGAAAGGGCAGTTCCCTGTTCTTCATATTCAGCAACCTTGGCCTCATCCCATAAAGAATTCAAAGAACCTTTCTGGAGCATATTTTCAATACTTTCTTCGGTAATGCTGTAGCTTCTCTGCATAGGCTGCATTACAGCGTATTCCTTATACAAAAACTCAGTATTATTAAAGATTTTAACCAATTCGTTTTCTTTGAAATCTGCATACAGTCTTGAAATCTGAGCACGGTCTTCCGGAGAAAATTCATTCTTTTTGTTACCTAGAGGTTTACGAAGCCTATGACAGATGCCGGAAGCATCAATCAGCTGAATCTTACCCCTGCGTTCTGGTCTCTTGTTTTTGGACAGAATCCAGATGTATGTCGAAATACCGGTGTTGTAGAACAAATCGGTAGGCATCTGTACGATTGCCTCGAGCAGATCATTTTCAAGAAGGTATCTTCTGATCTGTGATTCGCCTGAGGACGTACCACCGGTAAATAATGGTGAACCATTTTCGATAATCGCAGCTCTGCCATAATGATCATCGAGTTTGTTTAATGCTGACTGAATGAACAGCAGCTGAGCATCACCGGTTCCAGGAAGACCAGCCCCCCAGCGACCGTTCTTGCCTCTTTTGAATTCTTCGTTTACCGCTGCTTCCTGGCCTTCCTTAGCGTCTTTTCCTCCCCAAGGAGTACCAAAAGGAGGGTTTTCAAGTACAAAACGCATCTTGATATCTGAGAAACAGTCTTCCTTAAAAGTATCAACGTGTCGGAAGTTATCTGCTCTCTGGCCTTTAATGAGCATTTCTGCCAGGCCTACAGCGTGGGATACACCGTTTAACTCCTGACCAAACAGGCGAACATCTGAATCAGGGTAGTAATGCTTAAGGTAATTGTAGGCAGTGGAAAGCATACCGCCGGTACCGCAGGCCTGATCGCAGACGGTGATGACCTTGCCAATTCCGCCCAAATCATCAGCCCCTTCGGAAATTAACAGTGAAACGCATAACTTGATTATGTCACGACCAGTGTAGTACTGACCGGCATCTACGTTCTGGAAGAAGCGCCCGATGAGATTTTCAAAAATATATCCCATCTTGATACTGTCGTAAGTTCTCGGAGATAAATCAAGTTCAGAGAAAGCTTTAACAACAGTATACAGACAGCCGCCTTTATTCATGGTTTTAATATGAGAACTCATGTTAAGGCTGTCTTCTGAATTTAACAGCTGCTGAACATTGCTTGAAAAACTGTTTATGTAAGAGATGAAGTTCGTCTCGATATGATCCGGATCGTTAATAAGCTCCTTCAGACTAAACTCACTGGTGTTGTAAAACTGAAAACCGGAGGCTCTGGTTAAGAGCTTCTCAGGAATGGTTGGATCTTCCTTGAATAAAGTCAGAACTTTATCCTTGGTAGCTTCAAGAGCACATTCGAGACGTCTGATAATGGTCATTGGAATAACTACATCACCATACTTATCAGGCATATAAACGCCACGGAGTTTGTTGGCAATACTCCAAATGAAGTTGGCTTCGCTGGTAATATCAACTGGATTATCATCCCAAAGTACATCAATGTTCTTATTAAATTCGTTCATAATTGTGTTTTTAGCTCTTTAAATATATTTTATATACTTGATTATATTCTGGTTTGTTGTTTAAACCAGAATATAATTTTACTTTTGTTAGATTTAAACTAGAAATTGTTCAGTTCACCTAATTCTTTCTGAAGTTCAGCTATTGTAGCTGCAATTTCCATCTGGCGTTCGTGCTTTCTTTTCTGCTCTTCAATAAGTTCACCTGTAGGTGCAACTAAAGGCAGATCCTTTAATTCAGCCATTGTCAGGGAAGGAATAATCGAACCAATGGTTTTGCTCTGAACATACAGCCTCATCGCCGTGGATTTCAATTGTCTGAAGACAAATTCAACCGGCCATTCAGGGTTCTTTATTCTGATGATGACAAAAGACTGATTTATTAACCAGTTATCATGCTCCTCAGTCACCAGGCCTACTTTCCCGACTGAACCTTTTATGGCAAAGACGATATCTCCTTTCTTAAGGACATTCTTTAATTCAGATACATCCTTGGATAAAAGAATCTGCTTACCGGGATTTTCTACAAATCCAACAGGATTAATGTCGGAAGCGCTTACTTCAAAAAAGGTATTTCCTTCATTTTCCGGCTTGGTCATCTGAGCTCTGTAGAACTCCGCAATATCGCCGAGTTTTACGTTCCCCTTAAGTATTTGCTGCTGAGCTTTTCTCCCTTCTTCAGAGAGTACGTATCTTGAAGGAGTAAGGCAGTACTTGTTTTTTTGAATTTCTTCGAAAGTTACTTTCCTGCACAATTCTGACTCGATACCCTTAAGCCCATTTTCCAGCATACTGATGGCGTAGTCATTAAGCACAGTTTTATTTCTGTTGCTGTTTTCTTTATCCTTGCATGTGTCATCTGCCAGAGATATAAACATCACAGAATCCTGATTATCATCAGTTTTGTCGAAGAACATTGCCATACTGCTGATGTTACTGTTTGGGACATATCCACCAGGTAATTCAACTATGGCCTTTAATCTTTTCTCATTGATTATCTGCTCTCTGAGCTTTTCAGGACCGCCGTTCTGGAACGAAAAACCTACCGAAAATATTAGGCAGAATCTGCCGGAAATATTTTCAAGCATATCTTTAAGAATAAAGGTTTCACCATATGGTGTTCCATTGATATTCCAGGCAAGAGGCGGAAAACTGAACCCAAGGTCATAGTTTTGTGTTAAAGCACCCATTTTTTCCGCGTCGGTTAGAACATGTTTTGGCGATTTTAATTCATTACATGCGTAGTACGTGGCACGTGTACGACCATCAGAGATTGCGGAGTAAGGTGATGTAATTATATTGTCAGAGGTTAATTCGATTTCAACGTTTATAAGATTATTAAATGGACAATATATAGTATTATTTTTTGTGTTATTAACCAGCCATTTTGCTATGGCTGATGATAGAGCCTTTTCACTATTCAAGAAATAAAAATGTCCAGAAAAAGTCTTATTTTCCATAAGTTCCAGCACAGATAACTCCGGTTCTTCAGAATCTTTTAATTTAAATGTCTGAGCCTTGAGTTCTTTGTAAAAACAGTCGTATTCTTCAGTGAAAAGCTCATCAAAATGTAATTCATCATTGTTGATTTCACTAAAAAAAGTGAAGTTTTCAACACAGAAATCAACGTCTTCCTTAAAAGTTCTGGTAAGACGCTCAGCAATGAGATTCTTATTATTCAAGAAATCACATAAAGAGGCTAAGGTAATGATTGCATAGACATTCATGGAACTGAAGTGTATAGTTCTCATTGCTTTTGTAAGTACTGTAGTTTTCATAAAAATCCTTATTAGTTTAATTACTTTGCTAAAGAAGGTATGTAGCTGTTTAATCTGTAAGTCGTAATAAGAGTATCCCCGCTGGCAACAACTGTATATCCACCTTTTTCGGCCATCTTGTCAGTTGTTTTCTTTAAATCTGCAAAAAGATTACTTAAGAGCTGACAGTTTTTTCTAGTGAGAGTAATCTTATCACCGTCGCTTACGCCAAATCTTAAGAGCATTTCGATGATTTCAGCGGTGATGCCTCGCTGACTCATTCTCTGCTGCATGTGTCTTGTCTTAGACATAAATTCTCCTTATTGTTTGAATGTATTTATAATACTTTTGTTATATACCTACCGTGATATGTTATAGATTTGACTTTGTTAGTCATTGCATATCCATTACATGTTTTAATTATAATAAGTCAGTAAACTAAAATCAATAGTCAATTCATATCCATGACATAAAATAATCAGAATTATGTACAAAAAGTACAAGAAATGTGATTTTTATCATATTTTATGGAACTATATGGAGTTTTGGTTATACAAAAAAATTATCAATTGAAATTAAACTTAATGCGTATTAGCTCTCAAGTTTGTTTGTTGTGAAATCTATAAAAAGTAAAAATGTGAACGTAATTTGTTTTAGTAGGGGGTTTTAACCAAATTAACAGGATATTTTTTTTCATGATAAGGGGCTCTTATCATTAAAATAGTTCTCTATAACGACTTGAAAAGCATGACGTATCCTCATACGCTAAGCCTCTGCTACAGAGCCGCAGTCGAATGATTATCGATTAGAGGATTACAGCTCATAGATTATCCGTAAAGCGGGCCGAACGGCGTCGCCATCATCGTAGCCATTCAGAACGAGCGTGCCGTCTGCGTGAACGAGCGTCGCGAGGTTCTAACAATAGCCCTGCGATCGAAGCCACCAGCAACAACATTCGTTGTTATCAACCCAAGCATATTGTTTGCGTGCGTAGGCAGTAGCTTGACATTTTCTGTATTCATTACTACAGAAACACCATTCAGCCTCAGTTATGCTAAGACAGAATATGTGATCTTTGGTGTTATTTCCGGCGTGGGTTCGATATTCGAGGGAGATCGGCTAAGGATAGACTTTTACGACGCTCCCTAGATTATGAGTGTTGCCTAAAACGGAGGCTTATATGACCAAAGGGAAAGCAAGCATAACCCCCTACTTTTATGCTTTACTTGGCGCGACGAAATACAGTGGTGCAGTATTCATCATCCTCGGATGGTTCGTTGCCAGCGCATTCCGGATTGTTAAAAGCATGATTATAAAGAGTGTCATCCCCTTTCTGCACATATGTGGTGTATCACAACTTCCGCGTAGTTTAGGTAGGGAACCAAGAATTTGACGGGATCAATTCACTCCCAATAGGTACTTCTAATGCATCAAAAATATCACGCTCACTCTTTGATGCATTTTCGATAGCCCAT